>Ga0247778_1000139_pt1 | contig 124485 bp, 119 predicted proteins | sample UWRJL049202B5_FD_179939 | JGI IMG/M metagenome (GOLD analysis project Ga0247778, IMG submission 179939) | Plant litter microbial communities from Arlington Agricultural Research Station in Wisconsin, United States - UWRJ-L049-202B-5 | ecosystem: Environmental > Terrestrial > Plant litter >... | reverse complement strand
ATCTTTTCAAGATTTTCTTGAATTTAATATTTATCAAGGAGAGCCTGGAGGATACTAGGCTGATCTGCAAGTAATTAGAGGGGGGGGGGTTGATGTATAAAAACGGGGGTTATTTGATTGACGACTGTCATTGACCTTGCGATCGAACATCGGAGATTGAGATTGCCCCCTACTTCGATATCAACCTGATATTTTTAGGTGATAGGGAGAAATTGCTATGCTAATAAGTTCTCGAGAGCCGTTGAAAACGTCGCAAGATAGTAAATAAAAATTTTTGCGTCATTCTCCGGAATTCAGCAACATCTGAAGCTTGGATCGTTCCCTGCTGCTTTTATTAATTGGAACCCCTCTGTCATATATCCAATTCCCGAGCATGACTGAGAGAACGAAGACTTCCCAGCTTGAAATTTATTTTCTTCATGAGATGGTATTATCTATAAATATTCGGCTTCCATCAGACACACAAACTCCACTTGAAGAATCTTCACCCATGGCTTGAATTGCCGCGAGCTTTGCTAGCTGCAAGACCCCTTAATTTCAATTCTTAGAAGGGAGATCATCAAGCAGTACGCCAAGGCATTTGCGTTGGCATTGTGAGAGCTTTCGTAAAGACATTGCTGTCTCTAGACGCTTTGTTGTCAAGAAGCCTTCAATTATGTAGCTGGGAAGGCAATCGGTTTGTAAAATTGGATATTATGGAAGTGAGGTTAGGAATAGAGGGATACTGGTCGAAACATTGGACTGGTTGTATCATATGGGGCCAACGCGATGGAGAGACCACCTCCCCAGTCATCGAACAGTTTTTTTTCTTACCAATCCGATTTTCTAGCTTCGATCTACATCTCCTCTGCAATCAGCCACAGATAGCGACAAAGTCTACTTTCGCAAAATTCCTCACCGTACATAGTCTTGGCCCCTTTGCCAAAGCCCACATATGTGCCGCGCAGATATCTCGTCGATAGTGTTATTATAAAGCGAAACTTTTGGGGCGAAGGATTAGCATGTGAACTTTGATACTTGTCTCCTATTTATTGGCCAATTATACAGGACGTTTTTATCGTGTCTGGGTTACACAAGACCCCGTGGTGGTCTGACCCCGCAACCCCGCTTTCAACTGATGGCAAGAACTTCTTCGAATTACAAACCCAGAAAGAAAGAAAAAAGCTCCGAGTTCGAGACTAAAACATCTGATATGACCATGAGTACTTCCAAAGGAGGCAAGCAACTTCAGCTCGAGCCGAACAAACTTAGGTGCAGCTGTGGAAAGAGTTTTACGGGCTCAGTCGCGTTGTCTCAACACAAGGCAACTTCCAAGCGACATACTGCCCTATCGAGCAAACCATCACCTATAGAAACAACAGTAGCACGTTCTAATCATGCGTCGGTATGTGTACCTCCTCAAAGTAGCACGGCATTTCTGATGTTCTCATACTGACATTAGTTTCCAACGCAGGATGGGGGCTTGAAACTGCCTCCATTAAACACTGTTCAATTATCGACAGCGAAAACGCTACCTGTCTGTAAGACAAACAAGAGTGTTTCCCGGTCTAAGAAACACGCAAATGCAAGCGTGAACACGAAGTCCAAATCTGGCAACAGTCAAAGTCATGTGGTTCGACAGCCATCGACAACGCCTTCGTCAAACAGAGAGAACAGTACTTCCATGGATCACCTCTCACCCGAGAAACACCTAACTCCACTTGGAAAGGGGAATTTGCCAGAGAGATGGCAAGTTGATCAACGCGCTGAGACATCAACTCAAGCGGAAATCAAAGACATCAATCAACTGCTGGGTGAGATGTCACTTAGAAACACCGGGAATCAGCACGTAAGGGTTTGAAAAATTTAAGTCTTCATATGATTAACGTACTGGAAGATACAGAAGGCTAGCTTCAGCCAGGCACCGTCACGAAAGCTCCTACTACAACGGAAAGTTTTTCCTGGCACTACTCAGAATCAGCTCTCAGGACGGAAAACAAGAAGCTCAACCAAGAAATACCCCGTTACGAAACACTCTCCATTGTCTCCCAGCCATATCATTGAACCAAAGCTTCCGCGCCCAAGCCTACAAGACAAGTCCGCCTCATCACCAGCTGCTCCAACTCCGACCTACCAACCCCGTCTCTGGAAGGGAACTATAGCTTTCGTCAAAGGCTCAGACCTATGCTCAGTAAATCAACAATCGTCCTCCTCAAATTCTACTCATCCGACCATACATGCACGTTCTGGCGGCACAAGCGGATTCACAGATTGCTACCCCCTGAAATTCAATCCCCTCACCAGAAGGATGATGGACATGACAGCCGAAGAGAATTTCTCTGCATGTAGCAGGGCGTGTGGCATGTGTGGGCATTGTCGGGATTCTGTGCATGATGATTATAGGAGATATGTCGCTGATTGAGCATTGGTGTAGGCCTCCCTAAATTCCAAGGGAGCTACTGTTGCGGTAAAGCACGGGAATGGTTCAGAACAGGGGACTTTCGAAGTGCCATTTTATATCTGAGCTCGTACGTCCTCCCACAGTCTTGGTAAGTGTCGAATTTGTGGACATTACCGGCAATCAACTTTTCCACAAGCACTGGGACACAATGGTAGCCTGAGGTTCTTGATGTTGAATTTTGGAGTTTTAAATGATATAGTACAAGCCTAATATCTGCAGTTTCGAAATGAACAACCCTCACCATCCCCTTTCCCGTCTCATCGCTCAGCAATGAACCTGTCATACTTAAGAGATAGTATATTTGGAAGAACCGCCAGCGTTACCCCATCCTTCAGTTGCAAGGACTTGATAGTTGTGTGTTCCCAAATTCAAACCCGCCTTAGCCCACGCCGCGAAGTGGTTCGCGGTATTGATAGTGCCACCACTGGTCCGCTTCTGCTGGCGAACCGAAATGTATTGCCAAAAGGTTGAAGTACCTTGAATAGATGGCTGGTTGACTTGCTGGTGTTTCCAGATGTCGTAAGTAGATCCGTCGCTCTCCACCGTTCCGATCTTCTGGCCCTGGGCGGCACCGTTTCCGTTGCTGTATTCTTGAACGTAGTACTCGACTAGGGGGTTGGTGGTCCAGCCATAGACTGAGAGTAGGACAGTTCCGGATGTCGCAGAGGTGGATCCGCTGAAGGTAATGTTTCTGGTTGGAATGTTAGGGAAAGTGAAATTAAAAATAGAGGGGAGGTGGGTTACCTGGCGGTCCCCTTGTTCCATCCTCTTCCGACGACGAAGTCTCCGGCCCCCGAGAATGTTACAGAGTAGCCATTTGAAGTGGATTGAAAGTTAACATTGCCACCAGTCTTGTAGTTCTGGGTGTAGTCTTGGCGGCGGGCAAGGTTCGCCCCTCCGATCTCAAAGTTGGGAGCATCATCGACGGGAGCCGCGAGCGATCCAGCGATCGCCGAGAGAGCGAGAGCGAGTTTGGTGAAGGCAACCATTATGGTGGTGATGTTAAGCTTTGTTCAAGAAATTTTAAGCTTTGGTGCAGATTGATTTCTCTTGGGAGAGGATAGGGAGAAACCATCTCCAATTATATATTCTCGGCGCGCCGGCTGATTTTAGGATAATCTATCCTAGGGAAATATCTTCTTAATAAACACGGGACGCAGCTTTTCTACCGGTCAGATCTTGATTATTGGTGGCATACTTGTTCCTCCAGAGCGAGAATTAGGCAATGGGAGCCTTTGACTTAAGATCGCTCAAGTGATGAAAATATGCAGAGGGGTTGTCCACAGAGATCAACTGCCGATGGTGGCTAAACAACTTTACGCGTCAAAATCTGGGGTAGGTGGAAAATTGTGGGGAAATGATCAACGTAGCGCCTCATTTTGCTAATGTTCCCTGCTCTTAAAATACGTGGGTAATATCATATCAAATTCCACAAGTAGAACAACAGCGTCCAAAATGATGCGATTAAATTGATTATAACGTAATCTCAAATTAAACACAGACTCAAAAACTCAAAATTTACTGTTAGCGTTCCTTGGTGAACACTTCATACCAAGGTTTGTTCGACCTACAGTACACGTTCGGCTAGGCGTTTCAGATGACTTGCAGCCCCGTGCTGCTTATGGTATAATTTACTTCCGTCAACTGAAAGAGAAAAAAAAACAGAAGAGATTAGATCCAGGATAAAGCCATAGACTCATGTTTCATAGTGCCGTCGTGTGAGGCTTCAGGGGAGAAAAGCTGCAGGGTGGTCTATCACAGCTGGAGGCTGGCTTCGCCACATGCTTACCGTCCTCGGCATCTATGAGACAAGGGGCTTGTGGTACCACATCATGGCGCCAGTGGCGTTATCTCTCCGAAGGTTCTATACCTCATGACCTGCAGCTGGTTTCTTCGGAATGCGGGGGTTTAGCCACTCAATTAACCGAGCCCCTTTCCAGGCGCCTCTTCGCAAGCACTTTTACAACCATATTTCCCAGCCCTTCTCACGAGCCGATGTGAAGCTCCAATTATAGAATTACTTGCGATGGAATATCTCAAACTTAAATTTTCAGGCTACTCCCTCCCACGAAAGAAAAAACCACCTGTGTCAACCCTACCCTGCCCAGAAATACTTTGCAATACGTCAATATATTCTTAATATTACATACTCCAAGCAATATGAGGATCATAACAAGAGTTTTGGTTTCGGGCTTCACTGGTTCACTTTTCTATAATTTCTGTTCGGGCCATGTACATTGGGTAGTAAACGAACAACATAACCACGGATAATATTGTACTTTGTAGTTCCTCTCCGAATCCCTACTTTTCTCCAAAATTAAAACAAGACTAGATAGAAAAGAATCTAATCTAATCTATTCTTCAAACTTTCGACGAACCACTCCATCACCGCCTACACCGTTCTCAGACATAAGTAAACAACTTCAACGTAATGAAACTGAGGAATTGCCCCTAACTAAGACAAAAACAAAATCCATTGCTATTCCCGAGCTTTCCCTGCTATCCATCCTAGCCTGCATTAATCTTCCTGGCTGTTTCCCATTCCCTCGGCATTCCCACTTGCCTCCTGTTGAAGGCGAGGCTGGTGTGATTGGGCCGCCTGTAAATGGGGAGTCAGGTGGCATGTTCTGCGGCCTTCCCTATTGCAACACTTAAGGGAATATAAATCTGGAGCAATCCTGTTTCCCTTGAGTATCTCCTACGAGCTGGTATTTCTGGTTCCTGCCTTCACGGGAGTGGCGATCTCTCGGCTCGGCTGCTTTTCCTGCTTTCAATCCATGCAGTTCCTTCACCTGTGCCAATGGCTGAAGTGATAATTTCCTTCTGGGGTTATGCGTGATTGCATATTTGCCACCTAAGCGACCTTCTATTTTTGGGCAGTATTAAAGGCCTTTTCCCATCGGTCTTCCAAGCTCCGGGTTGCTGGATCTCCAGGTGTTGCTAAGATTGCGCAGTCTTTCCCCATAAGGACAGACATAGGCTGGTCTATTCCCCAGAGACCAAGGACCACAAGCGACAGGATAAAGTAATGTCATTCCTTTTGAGGCAAAGTTTGCGAATGAAAGTAAGAGTGTCCAAAACCTATCGAAACCCCGACTCATGATTCATAGCCTCCTCCTATGTATCCAAAGCCTAGGTGTAATCGTACAGTAGTGAAATTCCAGGCTATAGGAAAGTTGATCACATCTGTGAAGCTGTTACTATGAAAATGCCCCATCTCGAACTGAAATCTAAGCTTCCATTTTTTTGCTTTGTCTTGGGAAAGGTTAAGATCGAATTAACCAAGAAACTGCCCGAGATTCTTGGTGACTTCAGCTGTGAGAATGGATACCCGCCACTGACTGTGATGCTATTTCACTTCATTAGTGTCAGGGCGAGGTGCAAGAATGTCTTGACTCAAAGAATGCAAGTTTTCACGAATTAGCTTTGGTTGATATTGTCTGAGACAATTTCGTCTGATCTAGAGAGACTCGCATCGTAGCTTGCATGGAATAAAACCTCGAAGTCTGGTTGCGCAATCTGCGTGATCGTGTCCAAGTCACTTTGCTCTCTGTACTAGAAATCAGCCTTCTTTCCCTCACTGGATGAATGCAAGCTCGTCTCAAGATGAGGCTAGAGATTTCATAGGCATCTCCCTGAGAAGTTAGCCCTAGGTGTGTCCTTCAATGAACCAATGGGGGCGCAAACAAGGGTGGCTATCGGACGATTATTGACTCAGCAGACTTCTTGCTTAAATGCCGACTGATTAAATGACGAGTCTTAGTTGGCCATGAAAGTTGAAACTCTTGAGAAATGTCAATGACGAAGTTTCAAAATAGCATGCTTGTGTTAGGTTGATGGCTAAAATTCGGTATGAAAGATTTCTTGACTAGGGGGTTGAAGTGGAAGGGAAGCCATTCTAAGTAGATATTACCTAAGCATACAGAGATGCTGAATATGACGCTGGCTGCTAACAGAGATGACAGAATTATCGCGACACCGTTCTAAAATTTTGTCTCTTTCCATAACTAATCTATGCCCACCACTGAAGCAACATGAACTACCAACTACAAATCCATCAATATTGAAGTGATTGGACATGCTAGATGTTGCATCGTCAAGGCCGGTGAAAAAGCCCTCACAGCTCCAGAATATTTCATCTTGCCAGGACGAATGGAAGGATGAAGTCTCTTATCTCTCTTGCATGCTTCTAGACTTCCTCAACTTATTCGTTGGCCACTGCAACCCTTTTTGTCTACACATACAATGGACGGTACCTCAAGCCAAGAAGTACTGAACAAGTATCGTGCCGTCTTCATCATGTACAGGTACCCCAACAAATCCACTCACATATCGTGGCATTGTGGTTAAATACCTTGGATCAATAGGAAGCTCCCCTGAACCCAGGTCTCTGCTCATGCAGGGGAAACACGTATCATTCCAAATATGGGGTGACTAGAAATATAAGTGGTTGGTGCGGGGCAGTCGTGTTACATGGTGCGGGGTAATTAATATGGGTGCTCCCGCTGTCAACGCCTGGGCCTGTGATTTTTGATCGCTTGCATGTGAAGTCTGTGGTTGGTTCTTGCGAATGTATGAAATGATGTTTTAGGAATGTAGATGGGTCCGAGTGGAGTCAAGGACGGGACTTATTTTTAGATCGACTGGGGTATCCAGTGGCATGTGCTAGAATGAGAGCAAAATTCAAACCTTAAGACTTAGGGTTTCCGGAGCCGTTTCAGCTTCACGGCACTTGGTGAGGAGTATGTTAGACCGAAATTTGTATTCCGCCCATCTAAACCCATGGTTTGGAAGCTCACTCGAGAGTTAACCAATCTCGCAACCAAGCCCGCTCCAAAAAGCGAAGTTGAATATTTGACAGCGAACAGCATTTCGATAGCAAGTTTGCATCTTTTTACTACACTAATAGAATAGCTTTTATGTAATATTCGCGTGAAGTTCTCATAGTCTAAAGCACTAGAAGCACGATTTCAAGGATTCATCACGAGTCGTTTGCACTCCCATGGCCCCATAACAAGCAAGGCAGTTTGAATCTCTCTGAAGCTAGCCAGAAACAATAGCTGATGGCTTAAATACCCCAGCCGTGCGTTTCGTGATTCACACCGGCTATTTCTGTCGTCCTGAACGCCTTCCTGCCTGCCTCGTTATCCAGAACTCGCGAAACAACCTAAAAGTGCTTCGAGAAGGAGCAACTTATTTGTAGTGGCTTATTTAAATGGCAGAACTTGGGTATGAACCAAACGTTAGTCGGAGCTGCAAAGCCGTGCAGAAGCGTCGGACTGCTGTTCATTCGGGATGTATGGGCGCGCTAACTGGCTTTGACTTTTCTAATAGACTGTGCTCTGGCTGGAAAAGATGGTAAGATTGCGTCCAAGAACAGGAGCCCGCAGCGTATTCGACAATAAAAGAAGACTTGACAGCAATTCCATTCATCAAAATGTGGAGGTTAAATAAGAAATGACGAAGGGTTTGCCTGGCTGCTTGCATCGTCCGAGGAAGAGGTTCAAGTCTTTTGCCAGTATTTCGAGTGCTCGCAAATCACGTTGTAATGCCAGTTGCACATGATTTTCTCTTTGCTGATTCTGCAGAAAGTGCTTTCCATTTAAATGTTACCGCTTGGCTTGTTCAAACTGCACTTGGCCCCTGTCGTGGCTTCCTCGAGATCGAAAACTTCACAGGTCAATCGCTGTCCCTGCCGTTTTGACTTGGGAAGGAATAACTCAGGCCCTCGTCGAGGAGCCATATAAAAGCCACTACCAACGGGTAGACATGAAGTAGTGACAAGAAGGAGTCAGACTTAGAAGCTGTTAATGGCGCCAGTTGAGGGGTTCGAACCAGAACCCGCGTTTGACAAACCTACACCAAGGAAGTAGAATTTCGCATTAATATAACATGCCCCTCACGCTTTGGGCATCAGTCCCATTCCTGAACTAACAACTTTGCTGTCAAGAAACTCCTGGTGTCGATATCAGCCGTTCGTTCCTTAAAATTCAATGCTTCAGAGCAAGTCTTCAGACAGGCAGGAGGACGCAGGCATGGACTATCTAGAATCCCAAATCTCACGGTATCAAACACTTCAACAACTCACCCATCGTCGTCGGACTTGGAACTCGGGTCTCCATGTTAGTTACTGACCTGAAACGCACTGTTCAGTGCAGATATAGCCAACTCACCTGCCTCCACTTACTGCCCCGCTTCCAGTTTGCGCTTCGGTGATAGGATGAAGCAATTTGAGCCCGTGACGACGCTTGCCAACAACGCACAAAGAAGTAGTATAAAGATCAAGCGAAGAGAGGGGGACAGCCGTCAAGCATACGAAGGGGTGTATACAGCTCTGCCATGTTGAGATGACAGCTGAAATTGGGATGTTGGGGTAGGTTGAAGCTGGAAGAATAGGCGAGGGAGATTATAAACGAATTTTCATATCCTAGAGGTAGTCAGTCCATCTTGAGATCGAACGATAGCTGTCAATCTCTGCTGTCAACTTCCCTCTTGATTTGTTCGTTCATTCATCTATCTTCAAATTCAATTTTACCCCATCACCACGTCCCTCACTCAAACCAGAAGATCTTCTTCAATAAACTTCAACCTACCTCACAAACGACGTTCTCTCCGTACCCTGTCTTGGAGCGGGAAGGTTTCCATGCCTTCCTAATCCTCACCCAAAGCACCCTTATAAACCCCCGTTCCCCCTCTTACCCTACAAATCCAACTCCACATCACAACAAGTGAATCCCACCTCCGCCCCTGCTCAGCACGAAAGAACTATAAATACACCACTCTGCCCTCACTACACTTGTAAGTAAAGGCGAAAGTTAGCTTTTCTCAACTATATGGAGATCCCTGGTCCATAGCACCAGATATGCCCTCATTCCCGCATACAAGCCGCATCCTCTCCAAATCGGCACCTACCTGCCATTCCCGCTGGAAAGCACAGACGGGAGGGGCTGAGCGAGTGATTGCGGACATTGTCAGTAATTTCCACTTGACAATAACTCTCTATTACTTCCCCAGAAATCTTCGAAGACAGAAGGTAAGCCGAGTTTGATATTCCAGTGAGTTATTTGAGCAGGAGCAGGAGCATGGGGACGGTAGCATGATGGGCCGTTTGCAGCAGCGTCCCTGTTCTTTTTGTCTGTGCGTGGTCCAGTCTGGCGCGGGATTTGAGTAGTGAAGTGGCGTTTATATATATACTCGTGAGGCGGAGGACCAGAATCAGAGGGGAGGGGGTGAAAAGAAGAGAAAGTTGAGAAGTGAGAGAGGAATGTCTTGAAAGCTCACTTGAGCATCATTTAAAAAGTTGATATCACACGTCACAATCACAAAGACTAACAAGTTATTTTGCTTTGAAGTTTCCTTGCATATGCTTTACTGCCTGCTTCCCTATCTCGCGTTGCCGCACTTTATCTCCCACACCGCTAGCTATAACACACAAGGCCCTCTTTCTTTCAATCGCACAAGCACTTTTCGCACATTCCCCCCATCCATCCGATTGATACATTTGTACAGTCCCTTGCTAACAGACAACCGGCGTGAGCCAATACCATTTCACGCTTTTGCTTTCCTTAAGCTTTTTTTTGTCCCCGCAACCCAGCAACGCAGGCAACTAGAAACAAAACAAAAATATTGGCTTTATACAAGTTCGGTGTCCTTAGCTCCACCCCATTATCAATAACCCCCATGTGCAAATATCCGATGTCCCTCTTTTTTTCCATCCTTGGAGGGAAATGATGTGATGTGATGCCAGCCGTAAGTGCAAAATAAGGTAGTATTCAATCAATAGGAATTGTTGAAGAAAAATAGAATGAGAAAGGAAAACCAGGATCAGTAAGTGATCATGTAGAGCCGTCCATTGTAACGCCGATATTTGCCGTGGCCCTTAAAGAGATGCCAAAATCATTCGCTAAAACGCTATTCAAAGTGGGTATCAAATCGATCGGTCGGTCATGAAGTAGGTGTGTTTGTCGTGGGTGAAGGGTATTCGTAAAATTATGTCCGTCCTAGGCGGACTTTAAATTGGTGTTGCAGGGACACTTGTCTTGTCCCTAGAATGCGTCCACGCGAAGAGGTCGAATTTGTCCTTCGAGGATGCGGATGAGAAACCATTCTGCCCTTCTACGGGGCTATGCCTGGGGTGCAAGTTCTCTCGAGGCTCAAGTAGTAGACTCTTACGGTAGTACTGCTGAACGTTCTCGTGCTCTGATGATGACTTGACCCGAACAATCTGTGCCTGGATCCACTCTTGCATTTCGTGGATTTCTGTCAGCCGGTATGGAATCTGGAAGCGTTGAAGTTCGCCGATGATCTTGGCAGTTCGAGTGTGCTTGTCAAAGTTGATGACGGCCATGCCCTCATTGTCCCCGACACCAGGCAGCTGTTTCGTTGCTGGGTTGCCAGCGTCAACGAAGGTTAAGTCGGTCAGGTAGGTGCCAACGAAAGGAAGGCAGGGGGGCACGTGGTCGTGCAGACGCCTTCGGAGAACTGCGTAATTCTTGTCGGGTTCCACAATTGCTTGCAAACCCTTGAGCATATCCTTCCGCTTCTGTGAAACCACATCCCAGGTCCTCTTGAGTCGGACAATGGTTGAGGAGTTCAATGAACAGATGATTGCCATCAATGAATCGTAATTATTAAGCTCGAGACATTTGTGGGCAATCTTGATCCAGTGCTTGATGATGACTGCTCGCTTCTTGACGTCCTCGTATTGGAGAATGGTATCGGCGACCAGATTTGACAGATCCGTGGAGAGCGTTGACATGGCGCGGACATTGACCGCGTTGGAACCAGATCGTTTAGTCCACTCAGATCCCAAGAGCTCCTCCGGCATGATCGAGCAGAAGATGTTCATCTCCTTGATGGTCAGTTGCCTGGCCAATTCGAGAGGATCAAAATCGAGAATGGTAGGATTGCTCCCACCCATCTTCCAGTTCTTCAATACGCTCACTTGGCTCTTGGTGAGGTTCGATGCAGGTAGAGGGGTATCGGCGGGAACATATTGTCCGATTGAGGTCGAAGTCTTTCCCATGGAGGAAACCAAACGAGGCACTAGAGGTCCCTCGGTAGATGTGACCATCCGGGTCAATTTTAGTAGCCTCTGTCCCGCAGCAGGGAGTACTTTCCCAAGTCTATCTGTGGCAAAAGGTTCGATGATTGAAAGTGCATCGTGATCTGATATGTCTCTCCAATGTGACTCCAGCCATCCCTTGAAAACATTGTAGACTCGAAGTCGCACGGGCCCTGCGATGTGAGGGCTCTCTCCAACATAGTCGAATCGATCAACCAACGCCTTGGCTAGATCAACTGGCGTCACGAACAATCTAAATGTAAGATAAAAGGTCGAAACAAATATCGAGTCCGGAGTAGAATCATGGGTGGTAAGCCTCTCCACCAGAGCGGGTAGGGTACCCCCAGTGATTTGACCATCTTTGTTATGTAGTAGCTCGTGCGCGAAGGTCTTCTCGAGCATCTTCGATTCTCCATCCTCAAAGTCGTCCGCAAGAGTTGACTGGCTACCAGTAACACTGAGGTCGGATAATGAGGGTTGATTGCGGGGAACGTAAGGAGAAATGTCTGGAGTCGTAGCACGAGTAGATGCTTGCGAAAGCAGACTTGACTCCGAGTCGCGCATACTGCTAAGATATGTGCTGCTTGTCCCTGAACTCATTGCAGTGCTTCCTGTTCTGAAAGAGGGTTGGAATTCGCTATCGTGTGCAGACGAGATCTCCGAAGGACTGTAATCATCATTCGTCAACAACGGGCTTGTCATTTTTGGAAGAGGAGGCAGTAAGGATTTTCTCGATGATCGGTTTGAAGAATCCGTGGTTGCACTCGACGCTGTCGCACTCGTGGCCGGCTCATTTTCAATCACAGAGTCGATGGTTCCAGGTGCCAAATGGCTGGATGCATCTTCAATCGGCGGAGAAGCGGGGGGCACATCTGGCAAAGGTTTTTCGTAGCTCGGAATAATCAAAGGTGGAGGGGGAGGTCGACTTGCTGGCTCTCGCGGGGTAGGTTCAAACTCTGTTGTCGCTGACGGTTTAGTCTCCTCAGACCGCTCCACCGGGATCTCCTCCGGGACCACGCCAATCGATGATACATCGATTCCAAGACCTTCATTCTGCGGCTCGAATTCGAAATCGCCGATTCGTTCTATCACAAACTTGGTTTTCGCGACGCATTCTCCCGCAGCTTTAACACAACCAGTTGCAGCTGTTAGCAGACCTTCATTCTGTTGGCGCATTACGACGTCTTCGTCCTCCACTCCGGACGCTTTGATGATGTCTCTTGCCGCGACCACCAACTTATTAATGCGATCATACATCGCGTTCCGCGCTGCTTCCAAGACCTCGGCGCTTTGATTATCATGTGCGCATATCGCTTCGACCACGACGAGGAGCTCGCGACCTGCTGTGACGGACTGGCGTACAGACGTGAACAATTCCGCAGCCGATTGCGATTGAAGATGTAGTCGGCCAATAAATGAGCCTAAATAAGAGAGAAACGTATCATGGCTCGCATTAAGTCTTTCTGAAACAAGATTCTGTCTCTGTGCAGCTGGTATTGAAGCTGTGAGAGATAAACGATGTGAGACCGACTGTCTCTTGAGCTGCATCGAAGCCGGTCTCGTCATGGATAATGGGCGGGAGGAAGAGGTTGGGTTGGACGAGTAAGCGCTGGACATCCGTTTGTATGACTGTCGTTTCGTTTGCTCCTCGGAACGTTGCGAGCTGGAGAGGCCGCTTGCCGAACTGCGACTCGAGCTCCTGCGGGATGCCACATCGTATGCAGGGTCTCTATGTTGTGTTCCGTCAAATGACGTCGAATCGGCAGGGGGAGTTGGAGGATTGTAAACTTCTTCTGCGACAGTTGCCATTACTCGGTGAACCGGCTGCCGCGACCGGATGTCATCTTCTAAAACATCGAGGAATTTGACGCCTCGGGTGACGATTTTGAAAGCCTTGAGGATCATCTCGTCGATGGTGTTGTTAACATCATCTTGGTCACTCTGTGTTTGGCTAGGACCTGCGGTGTATTCCTGTAGGCGCTTCGCGGTCTTCACCAACGACGAGAGATCGGAAAGAAGGGCCTTGCGATTCCGTCTCAATCCTTCATTCCCTTGAACCATTGGCGATTCTCGCGTCAAGCAATTCGATTTTTCCTGCGTACCTGTCAACGCTATTCTTGCAATAACGGGAGAATGAACTTACTAATAGATATCGAACGCCTGCAATAATACCCCGCATAAACTCTTGGTTTCCAAACACTTCGTGATCAGTACTGAGGCCGCTCCGTAGCAAATCCCAGAAGTTTAACAACGCCTTTAGCAGGTTTTGCATTGAGTCTGGCCCATAAGCTTCGCAGTAATTTGTTGGCAGCCATCCTCTTGCCCCGGAGATGAGGAGGGTACCATCGGCCCAACCATTCGTGTGAATTGAGTGTACCAAAATGACATCGCCTTCGTTTAAGGGTAGTGTCACTGTGGAATCGGAGATGGCGTATTGGGGGTTGAAGGGGTAGAACGCTCGTAGGAAGTTATGGAACACAGGCTGTGGGTTCTCCATTTGTAAATGTAGGTCCTCCTGCGAGCCGTTGGGTGTTGCTGGTGGTGTCATTTGCGATTGACTAGCAGAATCGCCTGTATTATTACTGCTCCTCGATGATGTGTTTCTCGTATGCCGCGAGTCCTGACTTTCCCCTCGAGTCCTATCTTTGTTTATGATGAGAGGCGCGACGTGAACGCTTGACCGCGCAGATTGGTTGCTCGTCGTCACCATGATGGGCTACCCGTAGAGGCTACCATGAGTTGCTGTTTGAGTGTCCCACTGAATCGTTCCTTCCTTTTGCTGATTATATTTAAATTCGGAAGGTAAACCTGAATATGAGACTGTGAAAGTCGTAATTAGTAAGATGGTTTCATAGAAGAGATCTCCCAATGTTGTTGTGGTGGTGGTGGTGATAGAGGAAGAGGAATGTAGTGAGGGGGGCAAAGGAATGCCACGATGTGAGCGTGGCGGAAGGCTGCATACCAAGTCCGGATTACTGTAAAGGTTTCGGGAGTCTCTCCAGTCGACTATCCAGTCATGCACACGTCAAAGGTAATGCCGGGATAAGGTGGCAGTCTCGAACTATAGAGTGGTGGAACTCCAAGACTCAGATGGGGGTTGTTCTTTCTGTGCACCTTCGCCTCCAAGAACGAGAGACCCAAGAAGCGCCGTGATATGGGGGACAGGGGAAGGGAAGCGTAGTCTGATTCTGGCAGACCAGGGGCAGCTGCTCGGAAGCTGCCAGGTACCGTAGTCTCGAGACTAAGAACGTCGATATTATGCTTTGGGCTCGAGTCAGAATATGATAGTCAGGATGCGTGTTGGTCTGGCCAATGGCGGAGGTGTCAGGCTCAGGCAGAAGACTATTGAGAGGACGAGCACTGACAGGGCAGGGCAGAGGGGCAAAACGCCAGTGCGTTCGGTCTCGGATGTTGGAGGACGGATGTCGAGAGGTATGAGGTTTTTTCGTGGTGATGCACCGCACCAGCAATGCCAATGCGTGAAACTGGAGACCTGGAGAAGACCTGGAGACCGTCGAGGTGGTATTTCTTGTCCTGCGCTGCGATCAAGCAGGAGGGCGAAAGAAGGGCAGTTGACCGACTAGAACGGTAGCACCAGTGCTGTCTTTCACGCGCCGAGGGACGGTGAGCGTACAGAAGACCGGAGCTGTAAATTTGCAATTGGAATTGGAACTGTTTTTTATTTTCTTATCAGGACCGGCCAGAGTTCCGGAGGGGAAGGACGAGTAAGTGAGCGTTGGTTGTGTGGTGGTGAAGGTGGAGGTGGATGTGGAATTGTACGTAGAGAGTGGATTGGGGTGGATTATCGACAAGTTTATCTCGTAGCTGCAAGGGTTTCCCGGCGTCGAAGTTTATTGTTCTTGGGAAGGCAGAACCGGCGGTGCTGTATATTTCCAACGACCAACAACCAACAACCAAACAACCGACAAAAACCGTACGACACAGAATTAAAATGCAGCAAAATCCAGTATTGAGTAAATTTGGCCAGAAACACCGTTGTCGATTCAATCAATGGACAGCGGGGACTTTCTGCTTGGGCCCTGTGCTGTGCTCGTTTCTCTGTTTCTCTGTCTGCAACAATGTATCTGAGGCGCGAGGACGAGGGACGAGGGACGACTTTGCTTCGGTGGTAATGCAAGGGCGCTCTGGCATCTGCCTGTGTACCTGCGAGTATCTGCGTGGTGTGCTGCGTGGGCGTGATAGATGCCGGCGAAGGAGTGACGAGTGACGAAACAGGAGCACACGCCCTCTGCTGCACGAGCGACTGAGCGAGTCTGGGCCGTCCGAGTAGTGCGTTTCCAGCACCTACAAAAAGACTGAGCAGAAACAAAGCAACCGGCGGATTCAAAAGAAACCGATTATCCTGATGCAGGAGCAAAGGAGGATGTCTGAACACGGAGGGAGGTGAAGAGAGGAAGTATGGAAGTATGGAGCGCGCAGTAGTAGTACTATCTCGCAGGATTCTACACGCAAAATAGAGAGGGCAGGTTGTGTCGTGTGGTGATTCGTTTGGCAGCCGGCTTGCTGGGCTGGGGATAGTGCTGGGGAAAGGGGTCAATAGGAAATGGTGGCGGCGCGCAGGGCTGTCATGGCTGGCGCACCTTGGAGAGCGTCCACTGAGCTCTACGATGCCTCAATGTACCTGGAAAAGGGGCAGGCCGTTGCTTCCATTTGCCCCAAGAGAGAGCCTCGGTGACCCAAGTGGGTGATTAGCTCTGTCCGGGCTCTTTCTAGGTACTTTTTCTAAAGTTCGTACCCTCCAGTCCTCTGGGCGTTGATGGTCAGCGCTACGATGAGCCGCCTTAACTTTGCAGAGTGCAGGCCAATGTTTGTTTTGATGTCTAGATTGATGTCTAGGTGCTCTGCTAAAAACCATGAGCTAAGGCCTGCCGTCGCGACGGCTTCATTTAGACACCAGCCCAGGCGCGGCAGTCGAGTGACGGGCGAGTGACGAACCATAGACGGCGCAACGGCGACAAAACCGTCCCTGACCCTTAGGGCCTCTAGGCTCCTCCGGAGCACTCAGTGCCCAAGCCGTACTCCCGAGTAGCAGCTGGTAACGAGTACGCAGTACGACAGTCACTGAAGCCAGGAACCTCCAACTTGGGATTCTCTAACTTCTCTAAGCAGCTCCTCAGTTCCAACAGACCAGACAAACTCGCAGTAGTCGTTGCTCCCACGAAGCACATGGCGCCGGTCTCTCCTCCGAAGCTCCGACCTTTACTCTGTTACCGAGGGACAGGAAAGCTCGCACCACGCTGTTCCCAGGAGAGCAGGTATCGCCAGTTTGTCGGTCGCATCGCGATGTTTCAATAATGCTTCAATGCTCCCCCAAAACAATCCCCCTCGCTGGGTCACTACAAAGTACTGTAGATTTCTGCAGTGACTGATGTGATGCCCAGACCATCCATCAATCAAGTTAATCCAATTCAAACCCACGGCGGCTACAGACATTTTCTCCAAACTCCAGACTCCCCCTCCGTCACCACTGTTGCAGTCTTTTCGGGCCTTCACCTGCCATTCAGAAATTCTAATGGCTTCTCATAATTTCACCTTCTGCGCAATCTATGCAAATTCTCCTTTGACACGCTGCCACTCCACTCACCAAGCTGGTCAGATGGAAGCAATCCAGCGTGTTGTGCTGGTTGTGGTTGAACGAGCGTCTCCTCGGCCAACGAGAGGGCCGATCCATCCCCATCTGGAGATTAATTGTGCCTGATGCTACCTCCCGTACCTTTTCAACATCCATTCATTATCCCCTTTCTCGAGCGCGTGATAGCCTCAATTTCATTTTCAATAGCTTACGATAACTCACGGAAAATTGAGCAGTGCTCAGGGCGGACACGAACAAGTCAGCGGCTCCTCGTCCAAATCGTCACGATAACACAAAATGCCCTCTCCTCTGTGCTTCCTTCTCCCTCCTCATTTTCGGCCCACTGGCCCTCAGCACCCCTGTTCTAGAGGCGCACGGGAGACAAGCTTACTTGCGGCGTGGGGTGCTGTCTTCAGGGGGCGATGCAGGGGATTCCTGAGCTTCCTCCTGGCCGCTACAGGGGCCCCCAGCGCGTGGCTTCGGCCGTTCGCTGCAAGTCCCGTTGGAACCTGCGCGCACGTTCTCGCGGAACATTTCTGGAGCTGTGGCGTGTAGGAACTCGGCAGCCACCAGCGTCTTGCTCTAATCAGAATCCAGCATCTTTGCCATGAGGCCTTCTCAATTTCCTCCATTTTCCATCACGACACCAGCGGCACGGGATGGGACACCAACAGCGATGGCACGAGCTGCGAGCAGCAGAGGCACAGATAGCTGCACAGCGATAAAGAATCCCGAGTCTGCAGCGTTGCCAGCGACCCAGCAAATCCAAAAACTCGTCGGAGTGGAGTATGCATGGAAGGATCAAAATAACCCAGGTCTCGCCGAAACTTGCTGAAGTCATCACTATTAGACAGATGTCCTGTGCCACCATCAATACAAACCAGAACTCGAGTCCATCTCGAGTTTCAACCTCGCACGTGCGGGTGTGTTCGCACAAAGCCGCATATGCAATAATTATGCAACCTTGGTAATAATGACAGCGGGTACGCACAGATTGCAAAACGTCCAAATGCGTGCATTATCTCAAGTTATCTCTGTGACACTTGAAACTGATGTCAAGCTTTGATCACTGGTCGGTATCTCAAGCCTCGATCTGCAAACGTCTTCCCCTACACGGGATTTGGTTTCCAAAAACTCACAAGACAGATTTCGGCAGTACAGTAGCAGACAGAAGAAAGTCCAGTCTAGGGCTCATGCACCCGTCGACGGTGAGGTGAAAATATCCTTAGCTGTGAAGATCTTTATCGAGTCTGTCAAAGCTCCAAGTAGTGAGCAGAGCACATCACAACACCAAGGGTGGGCATACAACATAATACGAGGAAAAAGTAACCATTAGATTGATCACCTTATTGCATACCCCGAGAAAAGCTTCAATAATGGAAGCCAAGATCCGCAACTTCATTCCACTTCCAGAGCCTATCTTGAAGGAGCAAGCTTCAAATTTGCCCTCTTTCAGCCATTGGCACTTTGGCCTCGAATTCAGCTCTTCCCCCGCGCTTCAACAATTGGTCCATGCGCATGCAGCCAGCAATCACTTTATGCACATCGACGAAAATGACGTCCCTTGCATATTTGATCTAGCATCTTTTGATATTCGCTTGCCTCGTAAATATGGAGTATTCTTATTCTACGAGGGCGCACTGCAGGAGCAGTCAGAAGTGCATCTCATCACACCGTTCAGATTCAAACACATCAGCTCGGCAGCACAAGATTCATGTGACTGGAGGACCAAGATGTCAAGAAAAGACGTTACTTTCCCGAACCCTTTCTCGGACCGCGTCCGCTCCTCCAGGAACAACACCCCGATTCGGTCATTTCCAGCCATCCCCGTTTGATCTGTAGAGTTCGCTCGAAAGCATTACGGTTTGCATCCCGCTGCCCACAACCCCCACCCGGTTCTCGACCAGAGGCCATATGCTGATCAAAAATAAAATGGATCCCGAATCACAAAGTTTCCATGGCCGCGGAAAGCGGATCACATTCTAAGCTTCGCTCTAACTCGCACCTGCGCTTTCTTTGGGTCACGACGGATTCTCTTACTACGCTGCGCTACCCCACTACAATTATCCACCCAGGTACCTACGATTGGTGATCCTGATTGCAGGGCTGCACGGGAACCCCGCCGGATCTTCCGTTAGATTGCTCCCTGAACTCTATTGCACGGCCCTGAGAGCCCTGTGCTCTTTGAACGTTATTCTTCCCGTCCATTTCCACAAGAAGGATGATGTCGAGAGCTGAAGGATTGGGCTTTATAACAAGGGCAGGCAAAATGCGTTCTTGATCGATAACAAAACCACGAATACAGTACGTGCCTCGTCCCGTATTTCGGTAACGAGGTACGAGGGTACATTAGTTATATCGGTGCCATTCTCAAAGGCTGCAGCATGACCCAATGACAGCGACCGCGGATGCGGCCTGTGCAAGACGACCTGCATAGAAACCACGGAAGCTTCCCTGAACCTTCTGCAGGTCCATAAATTCAGAAAATCCATCTCAAATGCCACGGTCCACTTTGGTTCCAGCAACGAGGGCATCTCCACCGATCTTATCTGAATTGAGATCTCCCATCTCTTCGCCGAAGTGATAAGTTTTCGTAAGGATTGGTCGTCACAAAATGCCTCATCGGCATCCCGTATCTCGGCCCGCAATCTCTTTGATGAATCAAAGTGGCCAGTTTATGAAACTCTAATTCTCTTGTCTAGATCTTAGGATGAGCAAGGTCTTCTTAGTCTCTACAGGCGACGGAAGAATACGCTATTATTAATGCTTGGCAGGTCCGCAACGCCTCTGCAACTAACAGCACGCGAAAACACTCGAACTATCCTCAAACCGACCAAACAGCAAAAACTTACAACAAGCGTACCAAACTTCAACAACATTCCAAGACGCGGAGAATTGAGATCTCGATTGCGCCAAAACACGAAAACGACGCCCATTCATAGGGCATCCCAGTCATACTGCATACTAGCCGCGAGAGGTGGCGGCGTGTTGCCGTCGCTAAGAAATGCCCATGACGACGACAACAACGATAACTCAACCCCAACGGAAGTACTTCAAGCCTCAAAACCCGCCTTCCAATTTGCGTTATCAATCATTACCTTTGGCGCATTATCGCGGTGCTTCGTCACACCTCATTGGCACGACTATAGGGTCTTTGATCGACGCGTGCTAGAAGTCATCACGCGCTATGAGCCGTCCGTCACCAAACCAATACTTCTTTTTGCTTAACTATCGGAACATAGGGAAATAACCATGCGGAAAAGCGGTACAGCGCGCGTTGCCTCGGGAAGTTTGTTGGGGGTAATGCAGGTCTCATCCGCTTTAAAGTTTTTACTGGTAAGAGAAAGTCTCACATGGACGAAGATTTGAATAGCTTCAATCTCGACCTTGGTACTGGCTACTGGCGAGAGAAATTGCTTCTTCTACCGGTATAACAGCGATCTCTTGCGCTTGTATTTACACCAATGCACCCTACGATGCCCTGTGCATGATGTCCCGACCAGGTCGCCGATTCCTTTTTCGCACTTTGCTTCCATCATTATTGCACCTTACTTCACCAGAAAATTTCACTACTGTACACATCACATTTCTTTTGATGCAACTGGACCCCTGTTTTAAAAATAGCAAAAGCCGCATCCGCCCTGAAACAATTGTCTTACTGAGCACCTCAAAAATTCTCTTCCAAGTTCCAAACCCGCAACCAATCCACATCAGAAGAATCACCACGAGAATTACCTATTAAAAATACAGGATATGATGCACACTCGCATAGATCAACTGAAATGTTTCTAAAGAAAGTAATCGAGCGTTTCAATTGATTCTGAGCTCTGCTTCTAGAGTGTAACAAGAACCTGTCACCCGTTTCGAAAATAAAAAAATCCCAAAACCTCAGTCCGTGCACATCATGTACGGAGAATTGTCCTATTTTTCCCACCAACGAATCGCAGCACGGTGACTTGAAAAGGACTTTCCCACGTTTTCAACACATGGAGCTACTAACACAACTCGTTTGATCACCAAACGTCTTTTCAATGCGGGATTGCATCCGGTGTACCTTATTCCTGCCTCCCTCGTTTTCCCAAAATCATTGCGCTGTAACTGCACTGCTTACCTCAGACATCCTCAGCTTCTTGTCACCTGCTCAACCGGGAACCCGACTCCAAGGATACACTTCGTATGCGGCGTACACGGCATGCATCGGGCTGTCCTTCCGGCGGCGACAAGCGGCATGGTCGCGCACGTACTATCATGCCGCCCCAATAATTCCTCCTTCTGTGAAGACTTTATGCACAGTATGCAGCATGACTGCATCGTCACAATTTTCCAATACGGTACGAAAACTCTATAACCAAATCAATCGCTTTTAGTCTCCGTCACCGACTGTTGGAAGTCACCGACTAGAGTCGATCTCGCCACCAACTGACATGACACGCATTGCTGCGCTGAAGAAATTTGTCTGTTGTTCCGATCTCTCTTATGCGATTGGAGTTAATGCCATGCGTACCGCTCTTCTCCTGACCTCTTCCCCTTTCCATCCATCCATCTCTTTCATCATCACACTTCGCACAACGCCACCAACCCCTCCACTCACTTATCACCCCTCTCTCCATCCTATCCTATCCTCGTCTTCGGGCCGTAAGCCCAACCCACAGTAAGCTTACAGCCCCATAATCTCCCCCATCTCAGCCTCTCTCAGCCCTGTCCTCGTGCATATCATTTCATTTCCCTATCCCTCATCACACCATATCATGATATCAAGCCAACCACCCTCTCCCCTCTTTGCTATTGGAACGGAGAAAACGCGTGAGATAGTGACGCGAGAGAACGAGAAAGAGAAAGAGATAGACGTGTAACCTGCTCGTAGTGCTTTAACGCATGAATTATTGAGTGAGTGATATTGGGAATCAATGGGATGGGGGTTCGGGATCGCCCCGAATTGGTGGCTGTCTCCGGTGACGGGACGAAGTGCACGGGCATAGGCTGGTACAAAACGGATATGCGGCGCTGGGAAGGCTTTTGCATTGACTTTTACTTCAGCTTTGGGGTTGTACTGTATGGAGGATAACCCGAGCTTGAGAATTATTGGAATCAGTTTGGGGAATGGAAGATCATACTATGTATGTTGATCAGTGATCGCAGCAAGCTCTATGTCACGGGCCAGAATAGAGTTCAGGAACTGACAAGCTGACAGCAAGTGCGGGGCAGAAAAGTTTCTTTGACTCGGGATAAAGTTTCAGTTATCTGTCAAATGCCGATAGAATTTCGCTCTCGATATCGGTAGTTTATATTTCGGGTTCCTGAGTCATGATACTGACTTCCCGAAAGTTTAACTTTCCTTCGTATACTTTTCCCAATTACTTGGTTCTGAATCGCGTGGCATCCTAGTTAGCAGGGAGGCCGTTGACATCTCTCTCCAAGCAGTATCCCTCAATCTATTAGTTCACCGTTGAAACCTCGCCTTTGCATCCCCGTCCTTCTGCGAAGGATTTCTAAGTAGATTACATGCGTGGCATCCTTTACCTCGCAGACGACCACTGTAAAATGTCAATGAACGTCACCTCCGTCTCATCTCATTTCTCCTCAACTCTTTTTTGAATGACTATCTCGAGATGGATTTACCAAGGCAAAGCTAGACGTGCGAATTTGCTCCTGACTCCTTTCTAAGAGCCAGGCCAAAACAGGAAGGCCAAAGTTGGCCTTTCTAGACGTAGCAATCCTTTCCCCTTTCTTGATCTTGTGGTTTCAAGATGTTGCAAAGTTTGGAACATATCTCGGGGACTGTCTTCAAATCTTTCGCGGCTTGAATTGAATTCGGGGATGCATGAGGTTTTGAAAATCTGTCGATATTGAAAAGCGGAAACTCTTGAGTTCAGACTGATGGTAGCGTCTAGTATGGTTGAAGGAAAAAATATTCCCTATTTCAATGTAGCTCTGAGCATATTCTTCGACAAAGCCCAGGAATTCTCGACTGCAAATATGCCGCAAGTTGGTCCATGGAAAGATGAACTTTCCAACCAACTTCCCTTACATTCACCGTGTTCCCCAACTCGTCCCCCACCGCCCTTCTTCTCTACCCACACTTAACCGAACACGTACCTATATATCTTAAAATAAGTAGTTTTATGTCACAAAACATGGGTGATTAGCTCAGATGGGAGAGCGCCAGACTGAAGTCAACTTCAATCCGAAATCTGGAGGTCAATCGTTCGATCCGGTTATCGCCCATTCATTTTTTGCAACTTTTTATGTGTTGAGATTTTGGATCGAAGCCTTGGAGGCTTAATAGAAATTGAATGCAAAGTTCTAACAATTTGTCGTTTTTATTCTTTGTCTTTTTTTTTCGATCCGTCAATCAGGGGTCCAGGCAAGCGAGCAGGAGCGATTCAATTCAATTCAATACAATTTGCCGAGGACTTCATGCTCCAGCCTCTCTGGAGGACTATTTGGCCCTACTGATTACACTATTTCTATAATATGGCCGAGGATCTCAAAATTAGTCGGAAGATGATGAGGTGTGGAATGGTAGCCAGCACAGGAATATAAGGGGTTTTTTCATGGGGCTCCACAGTGTCTTGCTTGCTCTTCTTTCATCCCCCGTTTCTCGATTAGATACATGGTTCTTCAATTCGGCCTATAGACTGCGTTCTTTGTCTTTACGGACGATATGTCGTGTGCGGTTTTTGGGTCTTTCTTTGTGGGCCGTTTGCGGCTTGACGGTGACCTGACAGCCGCCATAAAGCAGGGCTCTCTGTCCCCCAACAAGCTGAAAATTTAATGTGAATGGTACAGTCAATCGAGCCCTCTCCTATTTTTCGATTTCTAAGAACTTCTCGAGACTATGTCAAGACCCTCGAAGAAGCGAACGGCAGACACTGCCGAAGCCTCATCTTCGGCGGGGCGTGAGGGGAGAAGGCGAAAGAAGACAAAGCTACCCGACTTCACAGAATTGGCTGAGATATACGGCCACCCACTTTTTGGAGCTGCGAATCGCGATAAACATGCTCCGCTCGAAGGGATAGTACCTTTGAAAAGTGGAATTACACCATTGGATCCTGGGCCGTTTGAAACGAAAGTCGAGCTCTCGCAGTTTGAGGAGCTGGAAGAGTATCAGAGAAGCAGGTTCAGGGGTGAGTCTTCAGTTGTTGATTTCTATCACATATGTGAGAGCTAAGGTTGACAAATCACTTTACCAGGGTTCACCACCGATGAATTGCAAGATTTCGAATCATTAGCGCCCACGTCCTTAGATGCGGCGAAGGATAATGGATTGGAAAGTGTACCTTTACACCCCGTCTTTGCGCGAAAGCACTGGCTGTCTAGAAATCTTCAACATACTGCCCCGATGCCATTAGGAAATGGAAAGGAAGGATTTTGGGAGGTTGGTACTTCCTTAGAACAAGACACAGCTATGTGAAGGACTAACAAGTATGCTGGACAGCCTAGCAATCCAGTCGTTTGGGATTTGATGCTGCCTTCCTTGAAGCTAGCGAGTCTCGTTATATCTAACATCCATACCTGGCCTTGGTATGTCCAAACCCCGCTCTCGTCAACCTGATCAAGTAGCTAATCGATCAAGGTGGGATACCCTGCTCGCCGGCAGATACGAGCCAATAGAAAAGCATGAGATCGATGACGATTCAGGTTCAGACAATGACTGGGATCCTGATGACGATGATGGAACCGACAATGATGGGACCGATGATGATGAGACCGATGATGATGAGACCGACGATAATGGGAATAGCGATAGAAGTAGCGAAGATCTCACATCATCGCCTAAAAAAGAAGAGGCTCCCGTCGAAAAGGATACTGAACAACCGGACAAGATTCATTATCGGGTATTTAGAAGGAAACCCGAAGTTGCTAATAGGAAAAAGGCTCGGGCAGAGGTTGAAAAGGTATTCAATTCATTTTGCCAAAAGATTAGGTTCAGTCTATTTCCTGGAGGTGAAGACGTCTGGCTAGGGCTTGAGGATGACGGCCGGGCCGATGGAGTTTGCAAGACTCTTCCGCCCTTTTGGGGTAGTGTTACTTCCATTCATATGAGATATGGGATCCTTGAACCTCTTTTGGATGATCGCATCACTGCCGCAGAAAGATTGTTGTGCCAGGTGGGTCAAATTTCTACCCACGCCTCTTGAAAGGTTCCACGGAATCAGTTTTTCACTATGCTAATTCTTAGAGCAGTGGATGTTTGCGAGTAATCTGCTTCATGAGTCAACAGTATGCAAGCTAACCCTTCCTCCCCCAAACTTCAACTTCCTAATATTAAGTGCGAAAATGGGGCTGATAATATTCTGCGGCACTATAGCACGCATTTTGGAGGATGATCGACGATACAAAGCCCGGTAACTCTTCGGAGCCGTATTTTGAATATGAGTGTATCAGCGAACTGTGAGTTGACGGTCGAGATTCCTGGTTATAATTATTAATATGTCTAGGGGGTTTTCTATGGAAAATGCGGTGAGTCATCCTTTTCAAGTAATAACAAATATTCCAATCATCCATACTCACAGACTCGAAACTGTAGATATGGGGCGGGCTGACCGAACCCTTCGTACAACTGCCACAAACCGCCGGAGGACCAGTTGCTGGTATGTTTCGGTGGGTGACATAAACCTCCAGAGTACCCATCCTGCTGATTATAGTTAGAATACCGTTTTTGACTTGGTCGAATGGAAATCGTACCACCGAGCCAACCCTCAACACAACGCCAGATGGTTGGTATGTGGATCAGTTTTACCCAGTACCAATCCCATATTTTTCCAATATTCAGCACCCTGAGTTCTGGGATGTTTTCATAAAAAAGTACGTAACATTCGAGCTGCAGTGCTAGGCTTGAAATAGAGCTAACGGCACAATAGAAGCGGGGCTAAAGGTGTACACATGGGGCCGCTTGTCAATGGCTCTTCAGGCGATTTGAATACAGGAGATTCGACAAGGCACTCCCAAAGTAGACGAATACACGACATCCACATGCAGCCAGATATAATACCTAAGCCTGGTTCATCCCCGGAAGACTTGCTCTATATAAAGTACGAGAATGCTCGCCGAGCTCAAGCGAGGAACATTTTGAACTCAATAGATCTTCGAATAAAGGAACGAAAAGAACGAGAAAAACAGCAGAAGCAAATTCTCAAGAAGAAGAAGAAACCTGATAAAAATGTTGATTCTCCACCAGCTAATTGGAACGCTAGCGCTATAGAACCGCTTTTTTATAGGCCTAGGATTTCAACGAAACGTTACAATGAAATCAGGGACTTTCTCTTCGAGCATTATGATGAACTGGCCTTGGCTACCTTGTACTTCAAGATAAGCGAGCATGTACTTCTCTCGTACATTCTGGCAGAAGATGATTCTTTTCTGAGCCCCAGTGAATGGAGGGCTTTCCTTATACGCTGTCAGAACGCGCAAGAACTCTTCAGGTGAGTAGCATTGAACCCACCGGATGTTGTCAATGTCGCTGATAGCTTTAAGTTGGGAAGAAATTGGGTACCCACCTGGTATGACTAGAGGATCTGTTAAGAAAATAGATTCGGGGTGGCCACCAAAGACGAGAAAGTACTTGGTAGAGGGTAAAGATTTTAAGGCCCCTTCACCTGAAATGATAACTTGGTTTGAGACCAGGACCGAAGATGCTATGGACGCAATAGCTCAAATGAACGGAAGCGAATATATTGGCGAACTCCATGACTTCGATGAAGTCAAATTTTTGGGATACGTAAACAGGAAAAAGATGATGATAAGCGCTCCACGCTTTCACCGTCTGATATCACACTACGAGACTGAAAAGTGGAAGAATAACAAACAAGATATATTAGTGTAAGTACCCTTCCTCAACCATTAACTCCGACGAATCCTAACAAATGTAGCCATGGACCCAAAGGAATAATCCGATTGTTGAGAGCTGGGTGGGATTCGAAGGAGAAAGAAAGAGATGTGGAATTGGATATGTGGGCACTAGCGTCTGGGTGACAACATAAGCTATGAGGATTCGAATTTGGGAAGGATAAAGGATAAAGGAATGGACGATTATTTTTATGAAATAGGATGGATTGTGTCGCATTGTTTATAACACACGAAAGTCAATTGCTTACAATCCCACGTGCTCCTCATACTGGTCAGAACCCACTCCTTTCTCAGTCTTCAAGTCCTCCACCCTCTCAACGCCTGCCAATCCCAAGCTTTCCTCAATCCTTTGCATTCTGGCGCGATCCGTAGCTGCAATGCTATCATTGTCTCCTCCGAAATAAATATCCAACTCCTCCAAAGTCTTGTTTTTGGTTTCGGGAACAAGCAGCCAAACAAAAATTGCGCCACCAGCGCAGAAAGCAGCGAAGAAGATGTAGGTGCCAAATTTCATGCTATCAAGCATGTCGCGAGTAGTGAGACCAATGATGAAGTTGAACATCCAGTTAGTGGAGGCTACAATGGAGACACCACGTGAACGCATGCTGTTGGGGAAGATCTCTTGGGTTAAAACCCAGGCGACGGGACCCCATGAATAGGCGAAATTTACAGCGAACAGCCAGATGAACGCAATTGAAGCCCATCCAGCTGACCTATGCGTTGACCACGAATTCTCGAATGATCCGTCAACCGCCGCCACAATAACATGGCATATACACATGCCCACGGCTCCGGTAATCAGGAATGTTTTCCGGCCAAAGTTGTCTAGGAAAAGTACTGCTGGGAGTGTGAAGATAATTTGCAGGATTCCAGTGACACCGGTAGCCAGGAGTTCGGTGGTAACAGAAGTGAAGCCGAAAGTTCCGAAGATTTGAGGCGCATAGTAGAGAACTGCATTGATACCAGTAAACTGTTGAAAGATCATGATCCAGCATCCGATTCCGAGGCGCTTGATCATGCTACCCGCGAAGAGTGCCCTCCACGTGCTGAATTTATTATTAGCGTTGTACTCCGCCTCTGTTTCTTCGTCGAACAGAACGGCTGCCTTGATCTCAAGATATTCTGCACGGAGTAGAGGGTCATCCGGTGAAAGACGGCGGAGTTTGGAGAGAGAATCGACGCACTCCTCGTCACGATGCTTAATCATCAACCATCGTGGGGAGAATGGGAGGAAGAACATCCCGAAGAATAAGATCCAGGCGGGAATCAATTGCAGGGCAAGTGGAACTCGCCAAGAGACAGGCTTCTCTCCCGTACAAGTGTGTCCGTGAGCGGCGTAAGGAAGGAAGTTCCCTTTTGCATCGTAGGGATTTGGTACTCCAGCGGGATCGCAGTTGGACCCTCCGACGAAATGCATTCCGTAGTCGAGCTAAAATGATATGCAGGTACCGATGGTAATAGAGAGTTGCTGTAGAGACACGAGAGATCCTCTAAGCTCGGGTGGTGCGATCTCGGCTTGATAAAGCGGAATGACCATACTGAACATGCCAATACCGATACCTCCAATGACTCGACCGGCAAACAGCATAGCAGGATTTTGTGCTCCCGTTTGAAATCCAGTTCCCAATGTGAAGATGACCACCGCAACCAGCATGCTGTATTTTCTCGAGATCTTGTCCGCAAGGTATCCGTTGAACAAGGCACCCGCCCAGGCGCCAAGTTCGAGGGCGGAAACAAGCCATCCTTGGATGGTAGAGCCCGTAAGGGTTGGGAAGTGTGCCTGAAAATTTTCCATGACGAGAATGGAACCCATGACTCCTTGATCTGGGGCTAGATCAGCTAAATGGTCTCGAAAGAAAAAGGATTATAATACGAACCGTATCCGTACATCATACAACCCAACGACGCAAAAAAACATGTCATGAAGACATATGGGTTCGCTAACATGCCCAACAGACCTTGTTTCTTTTGAGCATTGTTTCGACCGACGACCGACTGGCTGACAGCCACCTCGGGCGTTTTCTTGAAGATACCCATAGCTTGGAAGTTAATTGTAACTGAGACAAAGAAGCCGGAACACCGAGAGAAAACTTCTATCACTCTAGAGGGATCAAGGGAATACGAAGAATGCAGGAGATAGCTTAATATAATACTTTTCCAAGAACGGTATTGAGTACTCCAAAATTTGGCACTATATGCGATCTTCGGCGTGAATTTCACAATTCTCGCCACGAGGAACGCTGTGGAGACCCGTGCCTCTCAAATCCAAACCCGCCCTTCCAATAGAACCCGTCAATTCGGGCCTTCTGTAGCCCTAAAACGCACTACGACCCCCGCAAGCTGGAGATTGGAAGCGCGAACATTTTTCGACAGACTAATCAAGTAACTCATCGCGAAAGAGCCTCTCCAAGGCGTGTATTGAATCCACTAAGACCCACTGTCGTACAGAAGACTGCGGGGAGTGGAGCAGAGGCATGCTTGACAATTTGACAAGCAACCCAAGACTTCTCCTAGCAAACTCAATCGACGCGACACAAGCTTGCCATGTCCTCTCGAGCAAAACGGATATATCGGGAACTATCCCACAAGCCTCCGGGATTACGCCGCGCTTCAGAGCTAACTAGCGATGGGGTCCTGGTGGCCCCCGGATTCTCTCTCTCCGCTACAAGTTCTTGAAAATGTGCAGCAGAGAAAGAACTAGATGCCCAGAAAGTCCATCCCCGAATGTTGCCCACTGTATCCACCAAGTATACTGAGATGCTAACCCGAACGGACCAAAAAGCCAACTCGTACGACTAACTCCGGCGGTCTCGATCCCATCTATGCTGTTGCAACTCATACGAACACTTCTCAGAGGAGGCGTTCGCTAACGGCGGGTGGTTACGCTGACGCAGCTGTGGAGAAAGCTTGTGTCTCCACTAACTTGGGTTTATGAGGGTGAGGCTACATTTCGTGGCTGAATCCTCCCGCTCATTACCAGACTATGATTGGAACGTCGGCGCTGCTCTGGCGCGTTATCGAGCCGAGGTGGACATGCCGATATACCCGTGAAAGCTTTACCTCCATCTATGTGAGTACGTGGATGCGGCACAGATTGAGGAGAAATGGAGAGTTGAGAAGATGGGTGGAAAAACCGGCGGGGCCCCTGAAGCGTCGGCTTGACTTCGGGAGAGAGCGGGGTCGGATACAGTACTGTAAGAGGCGGGCCGGCACGGTGCCCTCTATGCTGCTAGACAGAAGATGGGATGCCAAAAGAACGTTTATCATTTAGTAGTTGTGGGGTTGAATTTTTAACTCTGTTATTCATCTGCATTTGTTCCAGTGACCGTGGAAGCTACTTCGTACACGTAACATGGGTAAGTAGCGGAAGCAAGGAGCGGGGTCAATTGCTGTTGAGACTATTGCTTTGCTGATATCTTTGACTTGGACTGACACACTCGAAGTTTGGCCTTTTTTGCTTGAATGAAGCATTCGATCTGATATAGGCTTTGGTCCATCCTTAAGTGCAACGGCCCACCAAAAAGACTTGCTGTGAGCAGAGGTGATTTCGTGAAAGGATTTATATATCTACTGGCAAAATGAAAGAGAACTTTATACAATTAACAGATATAGGAAAGTGTAACGAGAGAACCAATCTACGCCCTTATCTCGCTGTCCGTGGCGGCCTGATCACTGTTGCCTCGGCGGCTCTTGATCCTCTTTGCCAGACCACCAAAACTCTTTCCTAAGATTTTCTTTAAACTCTTCTTGTCTTGTACCGCCTCTTGGGCCGGAGCATCGACTTGGCCCATATCTTCTTCTTCTCTTTGTTTCTTTGACTTAGCAGCAAGGACCACCAGTGCAAGCTGGTCGGCAAACAAGGGATGATCCACCAAATCCTCCACACGGATCTTCAAGCCTTGCGATTCGAGCAAACCTGCGACTTGGGCAACACCGATGATGTCGCCGCCGAGGGTATAGAATGAGGAAGGAGGTAGAATGGGTTGCGAAGGCCGTTGGCTATTGTTGTCATGCAGAATTTCTGCCCACGCATTTCGTAATGTGGTGGAATGGGACGCCAGCTCCTCTCTGCTGAGATCCTTGAGGTGAATATTGAGATCTGGCAGCCTTTTTGGGGTTTCTTGCTTCAATGTTCGCTTCTCCATGGAAGACAACTCGTTCGGTGTGGGCAGTCTAGCCTTCGGGTTAGAGGAGAACGAAACTACTGTGTCGCAGAGAGACTCAAAGAGCTTCTCTGCGAATGGTAGAGTGACACCGCTATTCGCTGTAAAGATGAGGCAGACCTCGATGCCATCGTTTTCCTGGGGTGTTGACAGAATCGTGATATCTGCGAAATCCTCTTGACTGCCCACTGCTCCAAGTGTATATTCGTTCCGGCCTAATTGCATCTTGACCTGGTTCTGAATGTTTTGGTGCTGGCACACAGTTGAGAAATTGGTCCAGTCAGGCCAATCCGTGCAATGCTTCGCAATCTCCCTGAAACCGAGAGACTCGAAAGGCATATTCGCGGTTTGCTGGCCTTGCACATGCTTGAGGAGGTCGACAACGGACCAAGAGGATTGAAATGGTACGCGGACAGGAATCATGTTCACGCAAGGCCCGACCATTCTTTCAACTCCTAGCACCGCGGCATTGCGCCCACTGATTACGTTTCCAAACACGACATCTGGCGAGGCAGAAAGTTGTGCAAGAACAAGTGCCCACGCAGATTTTATGACAGACGCGGGGGTAATCGCTTCGTGTGCCATAGACGGTATCTGAACTATGCGTTTGAGAGTGGTCGGAGCTTCAGTGCCACGGCTGTAGTTTGGTCCTTGACGCTTTACTACCTCCGTCATTGAGGATCCCTTGAGAAGTGTCTTCCAGTATATGTAGTGGTCATCTGTCATCGTTCTTGCGGCATCACGCACGTAGCTTGAGAAGGATGGTGTGGTCGGAATCTCTTGGCCTCGGTATCCTGCTTGGAGTGCGGCCAATATTCTTGGGAGGCATACTCCATCATATTGCGCATGAGACATGCGGATGATGATACGGTGAAGATTGCTTCCTCGTTCCCTTGCAATAGTGAATTGTAGGAATGATTCGCCAAGACGGGTAGCAGATTCGCGGTCTCTTTGCTGCAATTCGGTCGTGAAGTCGGCCAGACTGTCCGTCTCGTGGACCGCAAAGCTTGGCTGCAATTTGCGGAGCACAACTTGGAAGAATCGATTGCCGTAAGGCACGAAAACAGTCCTGAGAATATCGAAAGCATCGACAACACGCGAGATGGCCCCCTTGAGAAGCTTTAAATCCAAGGAACCTCGTCCTTCAAGGAAGAAATAGTTTAGCATCCATTTCGATTCCATAAGTGTTCCCATAACAGCGAGCGCTTGAAAGTCGGTGACGGGGAAGACATCAACTATACCACCTCGGAAAGATCTGACTTTTGGACAGATGTTTTCTTGCAAGAAGGTATCGACATTGGCAGCCTCTAGAAGGGAATATCGCTGATACATTGCGTTCTGGATGGCTTCCGATCTGGCCTGGCGGGCTTCTTCGTACTCTAATGCAGTGCTGAAATCTTCAGTCTGCCCTGGGTCCTGGGCCAGTCGAATGGCTGCGGCCATGTTCGCAAACGTTGGATGTCGAAAAATGTTGGCAACCGTCAAGGTAAGGTCTTCGTCCCGTGCTGCGCCAACCATTTGCATGGCAACGATCGAGTCACCGCCAAGTTCAAAGAAATTGGCTTCGTCCTCAATAACATCTTCGGATATCTGCAACAGCTCACTCCAAACGGAAAGCAATTTCTGCTCGACGTTACACGATTTTGCGAATACCTCGGGTTTGGCTAACGCTTTAGGCTCTGGCTTCTCAATCTCCTCAATGATTGGCGGACTCTTCATTTGTGAGTAGTCGATCATTGGTGCGATAACTTGTTGACTTGTAGTATTGATGGTGTTGTGAAGTCTTTGGGGGTCATAGCTGACCAGGGCGCCCGATCTGAACAACTGTTCGAGAACTTCCTGGACACAGCTGCTGACCATTGTTCGCAGCTGCGCTTCTGAGTTGAACAGTGGAGGTTGCTCGACCTGAGGCTTCTCGATTTGGGACTGCTCCTGTTGTGGCTTGCTGGCAGAGTTCAAGACATCCAAGTCTTCCACACGTTGATGCGGCTTGGTCACGAAGTGGTCCAAAACGCGGGCAAGCATGACCGCAAGGTCGCTACCCTGCTTCTCAGACATGAAATCACTCCAGTACCTGAGTACAACTCCTTCGTCACCCCGCATGGTTCGTATATTGACAGTAACTGCATACTAGAGGGTAGTGGGTTAGTAATGCACTGTGTGAGCCTTCTGAGATCCTCTCAAACTTACCTCGCTTGGGTCGTGTGCAGCTACAGGATCAAATGAAATAGAAGCATCCTCTACTCCATCGCCAGCGCCAGAGCTTTGAATCGAGACCGCAGTGTTGAACAAGGCTTGCCCACCCATGAGATCGTGTTGGACTTGAGCAAGGGAGCAGTGCTGGTGGTCAAGACTTTCGAGGTAGCTGTCTTGCATATTTTGAAACACTTCCTTAAGAGTCGATTGTCTGGAGAATTTGATACGACACACCAGCATATTAATGAAGGCGCCAATAGTGCTCTGGACTTGGTCGACAGGAATGTCCCGTCCTGAGGTGAGGTAACCGAAGCAGATATCGTCAGACTTGGTGTGATGGCGAAGGCAGAAACCCCACGCAACCTAGAACATCTGTTAGTATCGAGTCCAGAAATGGACTGAAATCACCGAGATAAAGTTCGACTTACCTCCATGAGATTAGCCAGCGTGATGCTCATCTTCTTGCACATATCCTGCAGTTCGGCAAACCGCTCAAAGGTTACTGGAATGGCTCTAAGCTGTCTGGCTTCAGTCGAGGCAGAGTTGAGTACAGGGAAATGGCAAGCGCGAGCTCCTTCCAAGTACGACTTCCAGAATTTGATGCCAGCATCAGCCGCGTGACTTTTAATGTATGAAACATAATTGCTGTATAGCGGGCCCGTTCCAGCAGGCAGGGTTCCGTGATAGGCTGCCGCCAGATCTCGCAACATGATGTTCGCAGAAGCACCATCGATAACGGCGTGGTTGATTTCGGACTTGAAGTAAACTTTCCCGCTTGATGTTTTGCAAATGACAGCTTGATGAGGGAGACGAGGCTGCTTTTTGTAGTTCAGATCCAGGATTGAGAAAGACTTGAGTTTCTCCACCGCCTCAGATTCGCCACCGTCACACTCCACAAGTACGATTCCGCTGTCTGCTTGTTTGACAATAATCTGGTTGAAGACGTCTCCTTTGTAGACACTGTCAGCGAAGACGGCTCGGAGGGCGCCGTGGTAGTCGACTACCCGCTGCCACGCCTTGGCCAATAGCTCGGCATCAACAACACCACCACTGCCTCGAGGCGGGTGGACTTCGAAGACCGCGTGGAAATGGTAAAGACTTGGGTTCTTCAATTGACTGATCAAAAGACCTTCCTGCAAAGGAGCGCATGGATATATGTCTTCCACCTACATATTCGATTGCTGAGTCAGTAACCAATGCTTGTGAAACAATCGTGCTTTCGCAGCACGAAACAACCAAGGAATCTTGTTGGGTCAAAACTTACCTGCTCTTGCGTAATCCCGACTTGAGGGAGAGATTTCGAAACGATCTTTTCTAGTCCTTGGTATGATATAGGAAGCAACGGGAAGTCGCTGAGTGTAAAGGATGGCATTCCTGTGACATCGGCCATCCGCTGCACGATCTCTTCGAACGTTTCCTGACACTCGCTTATCCATCGGCGAATGTCTCGCTGACGCTTCATGCGACCGTTGTAGAGGAAGGAAAATTGGATTTGCCCTCTCACTACCGCAGCTGAGATCTCAAACAAAGCCATTCTTGTAGCTTGAGGTCCGACATCGGCAATAAGCTTTGATGTCTCGTCGTCTTCCGGATACGACCATTGCTGGAGGAGAGAATCGTCATGCTCAAGTTGTTGCATGCGTCCCAAATAATTGAAGATTATCTCCATTCCGCCATTGTTATCAGAGGCCTGTGATTTTGCTCTGCCATTCGGGGTGAGATATTGGTGTGCGAAGTACGGCCGTCCATTCTCATTTAATTTCCGTCGATTGTCCTTGATTCTTCGTACGGTCTCGAACACGTCATCTTCCTCCATGTCAACATCAACATGGACAGGTGCGATGGTGGTGAACCATCCGACTGTTCTTGAAAGATCGATACTGGCTTCCCAAGGCTCACGCCCGTGACTCTCATTGAATACGGATGGAGTATTTCTGTCGACAAAGACTCGGCTAAATGAATGAGTAACTGCCGAAAGGAAGAGGTCCAAAGGCTCCGTACGAAGCGCTTTGAGACTCTGATCGAGAGCCAGGCTGGTAAACGATTCGTTAATCGTGAATGATTCGGACAAGACATCGCCGTACGTGTTGGATTCACTGTCCATTCCCCAGTAGGCTAGGTCCGCTGGAGCAACGGTGAAAGGGAGATTTCGAATTTGGCTTTGGGTGCTGGGCCTTTGGCTGTGCTCTTCTTGCAATCCACACCAAATTTGAAACGACAATGGCTTCTCTGATGAGATACTTCCAGTACTTAGAAGCTCATCTAGATCTTGGAGAATAATTCGCCAGGAGACCATGTCAATAATCAAATGATGCGCCGCTAGAAACAGCATTTGAGCACCTCCCGTGATATTGATGAGGTCGACCACGAACAAGGGCCCTTGCTGGATATCGAGGCTGGACTGACTGTACGCCACAATGTTCGGGATCTGATCAGCAGTGTCGACGTCATGAACTCGCAATGAATGCGAGGAGACAACATCCTGGGTCAGACGTTGTTGCCATTTGCCTTCCGAGTCTTTATTGAATCGAGCTCGGAGCATAGAATGCTCCCGAACAATCGTCTCGACGGCTTTAATAAGGTCTTGAGCATCAACGGGACGAGTGATTTCCAGAGAAAAGCTTTGATTGAAGCGTGTCGCTTTTTGATAGGAACCGTCTGATTGGGACTGGAAATATAATTGCTGAATTGGCGAAAGATCAAATCCTTTGTCGAACGTCTCCGCTTGATGCTGGACAGCATCTTCGTAATGAGCACTCGCCGCCATCTGATGAATAGACTTGCTCTTGAGCACCTCGGATAATGTGAAATTGATCTTCTCCTTCCTGCAGAGAGCCATAACTTGCATGGCAGCGATCGAATCTCCACCGAGTGCCACAAATGACTTGGAAAGTTTAACACGATGAGTTGGAATATTCAAAACGTGGGAAATGATCTGCTGAAGGAGCCTGCTCGTATCGGTGACAGGTGTGCTTTCGTCTTCTTCTTCTTCAGCGTTCATGATTTTCTCGTAAGTATCCTCGTCGATACTCGAGAGCCAGGACTCGACGTTTCGTTTGTCTATTTTGCCGGAGGATAGAAGTGGAATCGATTCTACAATCAACCATGAAGCGGGGACCATATATGGGGGCAGCTTATCAGAAAGTCGAGTTCGAATGTCATTAGCTTGGCGGCGGGCAGACACAAACTGCGGGCCATCCAGTATTAACTTGCAGGCGTCTTTGGTTATTTCGGTCGTGGCAAGTCTGAACACGAGAAAGGTTAGTACAGGCATCTTGGAAAAGCTGATGACGCGTGAACTTACTCCGCCAGGGTCAATACAGTTATAAGTCTGCTTCTGAAGGGACCGGATTTGGGTAACACAACCAAAGCATGCTGGACTTGAGGATCTTTGTCTAAAGTGTGTTCGATCTCACCAGGTTCCATGCGTTGTCCATTAAGTTTCACCCTAAATGGCCATCAAATTAGCAGTCTTACTTTAAGAAGAGGTTGAAGCCGCGATAAAAATCAATTGGGCTTCGAGTCGCGGGGCTAAAAGAATGTCAAAGGCTGAGAAGGAAGGGTCTGCATACTGGTGATCTTTTCGACCAATAAAAATTAGAGACCCATCGTGACTGTACTTGACGAGATCTCCAGTCTTGTACATCTTACTATTCTGCGGAAGTCTGCTGGGATGAGAGCCAATGCTGAGCTGCGACTGATCCGACTGGGAACTTGACAATTCGGGCCGAGAATGAGAGAATCCGCCAGATTGGTGTGACTGGAATCGAGAAAGTGGCGGTCTTTGAAGGGTATCTCTATCCGCAAAGGAGAAGTTACCGGATTGATTTGATTGAAATCGCGGTAATGAAGGTCTTCGTGGGGAACCTCTATCCGAGAGGGAGAAATTGCCGGACTGACTCGACTGGAATCGTGATAACGAGGGTCTGCCGCTGTTGATTTTAGGCTTATCAAAAGCGGATGCCCAAGGTGGCCGCTCGATGAACACCTCTTCTGTCTTCGACACATTGTTGATGTATTCTCTGGCAAGAAGTGGTCCTTCGAGTAGCAATTCACCCACAGAGCCAACAGGAGCCAATTGATTATGATCTTGGGGATCAACGATCCAAGTATGCCCACTGGACAAGGATCGACCAATGTTGGAAGCATCTCTCTGTGTGCTAACATGTGGGTTCGCAATTGCTATCACGGATGCTTCGGTGGGTCCGTAACCATTGACCAAAGTAACGGGTGAAGCCCACTTGTCGACATTCTCGACACTCATAGCTTCTCCACCGCAAACGAGTACCTCCTATAGAGAAGCAGTGTTAGCTCTGATCTACAGCAAGTTTATAAAAGACAGACTTACCAAAGAGGGGACAACGGCTGGGTCTATCAAACTAGCAACAGAGGGGGTCAAAAAGGCCCAAGTGGCACCTAAAGACTTGATGGCACCGGCGACATCTCCGACTCGCTGCTCCTCTGAAGGAATACAAATGCACCCGCCGTTTGTAAGAGTAGTCAATGTCTCTAACACAGATACATCGAAAGTAAAACTGGCAAATTGGAATACTCGAGAGTCTGGTTTCATCAACAGGGTACGTCGCATAGACGCAGAGCTTGTCGAAATAGCTCTGTGTTCGACAACCGTGCCTTTCGGTCGTCCACTAAGTTGTTTGGTTAGCACAGATGTTCCGCTATAATCTTAAAACAGGATCGGAAAATAGTATATACGTACGTGCTGCCGCTCGTGAAAATCGCGTAGGCACTATTCGTGCTCGTTGACCGATGCAAGTCCCCATCTTGGCGATTCTTATCAGGGAGGTTATTGACGGTCTCCCTGCTAATCGGAATGATCTTTTCCACAATATTGGTGTATCGCTCGCTGTAATGAGGAGTGCAGATAATCATTGTTGCATTAACATCTTGAATCATCTCCTGGTGTCTGGCAATTGGTGCAGATGGATCTAACGGCACGTAGGCGCCTCCAGCCATAAGAACGGCAAGTATCGCGACGATTGCCCATTTGGATTTGTCCATGCAGATCGGGACGAACACCTCTGGTTCAACGCCCTGGCTGATGAGATGGTGCGCTAGGCGCGTTGCTTCGTTTTTGAGCTCTGCGTATGTGAACTCGCCATCCCAAGCCGAGATTGCGAGCTTCTCCGGCTGTGAGAAGACGATCTCTTCGATCTCTTCGTGGATGCACGAGTCGACTAATTCAGGTTCGGCGGAGTTCCATTCTCGAACTAATTCTCTGTCTTCCGAGCTGAATACCTGTATCTCATCAAGGACGGAATTGGCTCCAAATTTATGAAGGTCGCTCAACTGCTTCAGGACATTGTCAAGCTGAGACATAATTCGTTGAACTTCCCAAGCAGAAAGGATGTTCTCATCGTAATGGGCAGTAACATCAACCTTCTTAGAGTTGCCCTTGCATTCGAGGACGAGCGGGTATGTGAAGAAGTTTGACGCGACTCCAGTTCCCTGAATATCCCACATATCCTTCTCGATATCTTCTTCTGCCGTTTGAATGACCAAGAGATTCTGGAAATCGCAAGCAAGTTCGGCATCCACATCGAGTCGTTTAATTCGCTGTAACCCGGCATGTTGGTATGGAATCACCTCCATAGCCATCCTCTGAATATCCTGCAAGAAGTCCATGATCTTCGAGTGGCGATGCACTTGTACCCGAGTGGGAACGGTTGTGAAAGTTGGGCCGATTATGTCTGTGATGCCATCGATGGGGATATCTCGTCCAGCTAATGTCTCTCCAAAAACGACATCATTTGAACCGGAGTAAGAGGCGACCACCATGGACCATGCAGCACGAATGATACTGGGAAGTGTTATGCCCATGCTGGCAGTGCTTTGAGAAATCGACACGGTATGCGTAAGCGTTTTGCTGTCCGATGTGCGCTCAGCTGCGACATGCTGGCTCTGCGGAAATTGGAGCGGAGATGCTCCCGAAAGTCGCTTTCTCCAGAATTCATCGGATGCGCTTTCATCAACTTCAGAGAGATATTTGATAAAAAGAGCATATGAGCTCTTGGAAACACTGGAAGCATTATCCAAGTATGCCATCTCTACTCTCTTCAAGACCATTGGCAAACTCCATCCATCGTAGAGGGCGTGATGTATTGACCAAACAAAGTAGCATTCATTTGATTCCTGGTCGTTGACAATGGTATATTGAGTGAGAGATCCACCATTGTGAGAAGGTAGCTGAGCCGGGGAATCGGTAAGCTGTTGCAAACTCGTTGCAGTGTTCCACTGAATAGGCTCAGCTTGAAGAACAACCTGAAGGAACGACGATGATTTCATATGAATGACTCTGGTTCGTAGGATATCAACTTCTTCAAGAGTCGTCTGCCAGGCTCGTTGAAATCGACTGAGATCCAAGTCGTTTGGAAGAAGGAAGACATTTTGAGCAACATATGCCCCAGCTTGCTTCATCGAAAGAGTGATAAGTCCTTGTTGAAGCAGACTGCAAGGATATGCATCTTGTACTTTCTCCTTCGGAACACGACATTGCTCCACAAGTTCATCCACAACAACATCAATAGTCTCGCTATCTTTCAGCAATGAAAATGGCACCAGCTCCTGCGATTCCTGTCCCTCAAGAACAGTGCAGATAGCTGCCATATCGCACAACCTCGGATTGCGGAAAATATCCATAACGCTTGTCAAAATACCCTCTGATCGGGCTGCCCCGACAAGTTTCATGGCTGAAATTGAATCTCCTCCAAGTCTAAAGAAATGGTCTTCGAGACCCACGGATCCGGCTTTGGTGATGCCTAGAACTGTCTCCCATATCTTTTGCAATTTCTGCTCGATCGGGGATTTCGGAGCCATGGTATTTTGCGTCGAGGATGTGGCAAGTCTATATGGACCCGTTACTTCTTTGGGAAGTGATTGAACAATGTTGCGTAATCTTGCTCGATCTAGTTTTCCAGAACTAGTCAATGGCATCTGCGTTACTGGAATGTAGAATGAAGGGATCATATAGGTAGGCAAAACAGTGGCCAACGATGAATCGAGGTTCTTGGCAATAGCTCGGGCTCCTTCGGACATCGACAGTAAGATATCGTCGACACCCAGTATCCTATCATCCTCGAGGTCCGAGTTGGAGTTGTTTGCCGCGGATGAGAAGAAAGCCGCAAGAGCCTTGGTGGATCTACTACTTATCGGTACGACCAGTTCCACCGCGGACTGGCAGTCTTCTGGCAATATTGTCTTGACATGATGCTCAATCTCACCAAGCTCAATTCGTTGACCTGTATCACCCGGCGTTAGTATGATGTCGCCCATAGACCCAAAACGAGACAGGCGTCACTTACCATTCAATTTGATTTGCGTATCCTTTCGAGCCAAGAAACTCAGCGATCCATCAGAGTTATACCGCACCAAATCACCCGTCCTATAAACTCGTTCTTTTTCCTGAAAGTCTCGAAGCCAAGCCGGGTTGTTAACAAATGCTTCAGCAGTCTTCAGCTCGTTCTTAAGGTATCCGCGAGCCACAGTCCTTCCTTCGACAACCAGCTCGCCAACACAGCCGACAGGCACAAGCTTATTATAATCCCGGGTATCAACAATCCAGGTTCGTCCACCGACACCTCGTCCAATGTTTGAAGAATCGGCATTAATCTCGTTGCCAGATTCGTCCACTTTGGTGCTCGTGCTTGCAATGACCGAGGTTTCGCTGGGACCATAAGCGTTGACGAGTGCGACTTTACCTTTCCATTTGGCAATGTGGCCGGCTTGCATGGCCTCACCTCCAGTCACTAGTGTTTTGAGACTAGGAACGCTCTTGGGGGATAGTGTGCTTGCGACTGAGGGGGTCAAGAGTGTCCATGTGACTCCCATTCGTTTGATGGCGCCGGGGATATCGTTCATGCGTTCTTGATCGGAAGGTATACAGACGCATCCTCCGACTATCAGAGTACTCAAAATTTCCATGACTGATGCGTCGAATGTCTGTACTCGCGTCAGCTTTTAGTAGAGAAATCAACTTCAGGGGGACCTACATATGAAGCAAATTGGAACACGCGAGAATCAGATCGCATATACATGGCCTTACTATGCTCAACAGCACTCGTGCAAAACGCACCATGCTCAATAAGCGTGCCCTTAGGACGACCTGTCGTACCCGACGTAAAAATGGAATACGCCACATTATCCGGCGACACAATCGGAAGCAGCGTAGGCGCCTTATCAAGCCTCTCCACCGACTTGCGATCAACCACCAACGCTCGTTTAGCAACACCAGCTATCTTCTTATAACTCTGCTGAGAGCAAAGCACCAATTTCGCTTGCACGTCGTCGATGAAATGCTGCAGCCTGCCTTCGGGATGCGTATGATCGAGTGGTACGAAGGCTCCGCCGGCTTTCATGACGGCTAGCATTGACACGATTGCCCAAGCTGTCTTTTCGAAACATAAGGGGACGTAGATCTCGGGGCCTACACCAAGCTCAACTAACTGGGCAGCTAGGCGTGTAGATTGGCGATCGAGCTCAGCGTAGCTCAGCTCTTCATCCCAAGCGCTGACTGCTGGCGAAGAACGCGATTGATTCATGGCTCGCTGATGTATCATCTCATGAATACACTGATCGACCTTCGGTGGAAGGCTGCGATTCCAGTTCAAAATCTGCTTGCGACTATGCTCCCCGAGGAAATCCAAATCTCCAATTGTACTCTGGGGCTTCTGCGCAATGATAGTATTAACCACATGCTCGAACGTCTCAGCGAGATTAGAAGCTTGCGCAGGTGACAGCGTTGTCGTCCAATAGCCGAAATGAATTTCGACTCCGGAGTCGAAAGCTTCCACATTGACTGTAACATCGTACTCGCTAGGATCCTGAGCATCCATAACCTCAAATGACAATGCAGAATTATCATTAGAGCCAGGTGCGCGACTCGTCCGCTTCTGAAAGGTAAAGGCGGTATTGAAGAGGTTCGTCCCAGAGAGTTCCAATTCATGCCGCACATCGGCGAGGGAGCAAGCCTGATGCGCCATACTATGAATGAAATCCGTTTGGATCTGCTCAAGAGCTTGCTCTAACTTGAATGAGTTCGCCAAGTTGATCCTGCAGGTCAACATGTTGATGAAAGCTCCTACAGCGGCGTCCTGGATTCCGCGGATGGGTGCATCTCTTCCAGATGTCAAATATCCAAAACAAACTTCGTCAGATCCAGAGTATAGTCGAAGAATCATCGCCCAAGTGAGTTGCAGCACATTGGAAAGCGTCAGCCCGTTCTCGCTGCAGAACGTCCGGAGTGCCACAGCGTTAGAGAGGTCGAGGACATGGTGTCGTAATTCCTTCTCCTTGGCGCCATCGTTAAGAGACGCCAATAAGCAAGGCTCGATTCCGGACAAATAAGCCTTCCAATAATTAATATCGTCATCTGGATCGCTCGACTGAATATGAGCGATGTAGTCGCTGTAAAGAGGTCCAATGGCTTGATAATCCGCTTTGTTGCGTAGGATATCGTCGTTGGTTGACAAGAAGCTCACGACTTCCCTGGAATTGGCATCTCCGTAGGCGTTCGACAAGTCTCGTAACAAAATTGGTATCGACGTGCCATCGCAGATACTATGACTGATTTCAAGCTTGCAAAAGACGCGGTTCTGATTCGTCTTGCATAGCGTAAATCGATGCGGAGGCTGGAAATCCCGGAAATTGAGCGGGTGTTGCGCTTGAAGCGTCGGAAGCAATTGCGATTCCTCGCATTCCAGCCAAGACATTCGAGCAATCTTGTCCTTTAAGACAACTTGGTCAGTCAAACCATCTTCACATACACTATCAATGAAGACCGTTCTTAAAGTAGCATGCCGTCTAACGACCGCTTGCCAAGCTTCCGCCAGGAGGCGTGCATCAACCGGCTTTCCTTGATCGTTCGGCTGAGCTTCAAAGATGGTACTGTAAGCGTAAAGATTGTGGTCCTTGACTTGAGCAAGTAACATGCCCTGCTGAGTTGGCGAACAAGGATACACGTCTTCGATCTCATCCATTGAAGAGACACCCAGTTGTGGCAGTTTCTCCACCAATTTCGGAATACCATTATAAGTGAGTGGAATGAGTGGGAAGTTGCTCAGAGTAGGCTCCGTCTTCGACTGTACCAAAGCCTTGGCCGCTTCCTCGAGCGATCGTTGGCATTCAACAACCCATCGACGGATCTTAGCTTGACGCTTCATTTTCTTATTGTAAGAGAATGAAATCTTGAGCGTGGAGTTTTCCACAGCAGCTGAGATCTCAAAGAGTGCGAATCGTGGCACATCAGCACCAATATCAAAATTCTTCGTAATCTCCGTCGTAGTCTGGAACAGCGACTCTTTCCGCTCCAGCTGCTGCATTTTGCCCAAGTAATTGAATGTAGCCTCCATTGGCGGCCAGGGTCCCGAGAATCGCTCGCTTCCTTCTTCCGTGAGCATGCGATAGGCGAAGTAAGGTCTACCTTTGCCGGGTATACGATTCCTGAGGTCTTTAGTCCAACGGATCGTGCTCTTGAGATCAGGTTCGGTGTCGAGGTGGGCGGGGAGATAGATGGGACACATGGTTGTGAACCATCCAACAGTTCTTGAGACGTCGATTTTGGAATTTTCCCAAGGTTCGCGGCCGTGACCTTCGTTGAAGATCGCTGGGATGGTGTCTCTGTCTGTAAATACTTTTCGGAATGACTGCAGTACAGACGCAAGAAATACGTCCACTGGCTCTGTTTGCATTGACTCGTGGCATGCTCCAAGAAGCAGGAGGGTAGTTTCGGGATCAATCTCGAATCCAGCTTCAATCGTGTCCCCATAAACATTAGGCTTATCGGCCATATCCCAATAAGCCAAGTCCGCATTCGGTATGTCTTCTGGAAGACATGTCTGTTTGCCGACAGTCTGCTGAGCTTGCTCAATCTGAAGACGCGACCATGTCTGGAAGGGAATTGAGCTCTGAAGCTTCAATGCTCCTGTATTGAGCACATCCTCCAAATCTTGCAAAATGATTCGCCAGCTGACAACGTCGATGACCAAATGGTGCGCCACAAGGGACAGTATTTGGTAACCCTGGTCACTGACATCAAACAAGTCGGCAACAAAAGTCGGGCCGTTTTCAATATCGAGACTTTTCTGGGTATTCTCTACCAGATTGGTGACCTGGTCAACGGTAGTAATCGTGGTGCTGAATCGATAGGAGTTGGATATATTCTGAGAGATTTGCTGTTTCCAATCGCCGGTTTCGTTCTTGTGGAACCGTGCACGTAGCATCGAATGCGAGAGCATGAGCGATTCAATCGCGAGAGCAAGTTTTTCAGCGGTGACCTTGCGCGTTAAGCGGAGGACTACGCTCTGGTTGAAATGGTTGTATCGGTCGCCAACACATTCGAAGTACAGCTTTTGGATCGGGGAGAGATCGAAGCTGGTATCGAGCTCTTCTTCCCGAGAGTCGAGTACCTCGGGGAGAGTTACCCGCAATGCAAGCTGTGAAATGCTTTTGCTATTAGGTGAAACGACGTTAGTAACTAAATCCAAGAATTCGAAGGCGGCTAGGACAGAGGAACACAACATACCTCTGAATAATATCCTGCACCGTCAACCCCAACCCCTGCGCCCTACAACTCGACATAACCTGCATAGCACTAATCGAATCACCCCCAACACTCAAAAAATTCCTATGCAAGCCAATCTGAGCCGGCGGCAAATTCAACGCCGCCCCCCAAATCGCCTGCAACTGCTGCTCAATCCTCGTCCCCGACGCAGCATCCGCCGTAGTCTCACTCTCAATATCAGAAATTTGATGGTACACCTCAGGCGTCATTTCCTCCACCCATTTCTCAACTCTCTTCCGATCGAGCTTTCCAGATGGTAAAAGAGGTAGGCTTTGAACTATGACCCAGTTGGAGGGTATCATATACCCCGGAAGTTGCTCACAGAGCCGTTCTCGTATAGCGGTTAGATAGAAAGCACTTGCGTCTTTGATCACGAGACTTAGGCCCTGGATGGTAGAGCTCGACGCAGCGATTTCCTGAAGCGATAGCACTGCCACGAGACGTTTGTTGCAGAATCCGGCTTTGGGGATGGTGACGAGAGCATGTTGAATGGCGGGATCGGTTCGTAGGTGGACTTCTACTTCGCCGAGCTCTAATCTCTGTCCGCGGACTTTGACTTGTGCGTCTATTCGGCCGCAGAATATCAAGGTTCCGTCTAGGGCGTACTTGACGAGATCACCGGTTCTGTACATCCTTCTTCCTGAGGAGCCTTGGCTTTCACCTAGAGACCACTCGGGGTCTGTGATGAATACCTCGTCCGTCTTGGACTTGTTGTTCAGATATCCACGCGCGAGAACCGGTCCTTCGATCACGAGCTCTCCCGCTGAACCGATAGGGACCAGTCTATTTGGATTCGACCGATCAGTGATCCAAGCACGGCCACCAACTGCTCTACCCATGTTGTTAGGTTCAGTGGTGAGCGTCATTTGAGGATTAGCGGTGGCTATGACGGCGGTCTCGGTGGGTCCATAAGCATTTATTAATTCGAGCTTATCAGCCCAGGTCGAGATATGGCTTTGGTTCATTGCTTCGCCGCCTAGAATCAGGCGTTTCAGGCCGGGAACCGAAGAAGGCTGGATGGTTTGGATGAATGAGGGTGTCAATAATGTCCAAGTGATATTCATATCGTTGATGACTTCTGTTATACGATTCAATCTGGATTCCTCGGCTGGCACGCAAACACAGGCCCCGATCATCAGGGCCGTGAGGATTTCAAGCAAGCTTGCGTCAAAGGTCTAGGGACAACTGTCAGAAGCTGTCACAATGGATATCGGGAGGGATCAAACTTACATAAGACGCGAACTGAAGCACTCGAGAATTAGAGTCCATGCGTAACGCAGTACTATGCGCAGCAGCACTAGCACAAAACGCCCGATGCTCAATAATAGTCCCCCTAAACCACGTCAGTAAGTCCACAACACATCTCCACTCTCCTCATCATCAACACTCACTTCGGTTTCCCCGTAGAGCCACTCGTATAAATAACATAAGCAACACTCTTACTCTCAACAACCGGAAACGACCCCTCAGCATCCGGCAGCTTCTCAATCATCTCCAGATCAACAGCCATCGCCCTTGGCGCAATCGACGCACAAAGTGCCTGGTGTCGAGGCGAACACAATATCATTTTTGCATCCGTATCTGCGACGATGTCTCTGAGACGCGCAATAGGTGCACTGGGATCAAGCGGCACGAACGCAGCGCCGCATTTCAAGACTGCGAGCATAGCGCAAATCGTATACGCTGATTTATCAAAGCAGAGGGGGATCAAAGTCCCGGCAAGCTTCTGATCAAGAAGGTAGTGTCCAAGTTGAGTCGAGAGGCGATCTAGTTCCCAATAATTGAGTTTCGCATCCCACGAATCAACAGCGAGCGTCAATTTAGACTGCTGCTGAACTTGTCGGGCAATGATGTCGTGGACACATTCATCCACACTTCTCAACGGTTCACTGTTCCAGCTCATAATAGCCTGCTCGTCTTCTTGATTGAGAAGCTTGATATTTCCAAGCTTTATATTCAGTGTTTCGGGACGATTGAAAACACTGAGGATGAATTCGAATTGGCGGAGCATTTTCTCCACCATCCAGGTAGAAATGACATCTTGGTCGTAATGAGCGTCAATATCTACCTTGCCTTCTCCTACTTGGCAAGAGACGGTAAGCGGGTATGTGTAAAAATTCGTTCCTGTTGTACCACTGCTCCGCATATTCCAAAAGCCAGTCGAGGATTCTTTGCTGTCATGATGAACAGCCAGCAGATTTTGGAATCCGCATGCGATAGCTGTATCGTCGCTGAGATGCTTGATATGTTGGAGCCCAGAGTACTGATACGGTATAGCCTCCGCAGATTGCGCTTGGATATCTTCCAGGAATTTACCGACGCTGAATTCCGAATTGATCTTGATTCGTGTTGGTACGGTCGCGAGTGTTGGACCGACGATATCTGCGAGATCAGGAACTGGAGCATCGCGACCAGTCAAAGTCTCTCCGAAAACAACATCTTCAGAACTCCCAGAGTAAATTGCCAAAACTATTGCCCAAGAAGCTCGGATGACGGACGGTAATGTAATATTACTCCCAGCCTCTCGTATAAGAGCAGCAGAATGCGACGAAACACTAGTAGCATGCGCGTGATAAGTTGGGTTCGGAAGAGGAGGAAAGTGCACAGAAGTCGGTTCCGATAGTCTTGTTCGCCAGAATTCATCAGACTCCGAAGCATCGATTTCAGTAAGGAATTTGATGAAGCGAGGATATCCAGCTCCAATCGCCATATCGACAGCCCCAATATCATGGTAACAAGCTTCCACCCTCTCAAGCATGAGCGGGATACACCAGCCATCGTAGACTGCGTGATGGGCTGTCCAGACAAAGTGAGGAGCTTCCCCGGCATTTTCGACAATCGTGTATTGAGCGAGCGGACCGCCGTTATATGATGGGAGTTGACGATCTTGTTCGACGAGATCTGAGAGGTTGGCAGTCTCGTGCCATGTAATTGGCTCTCGGACAACGACTTGGAGAAATCCTGTGGTTTCGGTGTAGACAATCCTGGTTCGGAGGATGATTTCAGCTTCGACGACTTTCTCCCAAGCTGCGCGGAAGCGGTCGAGGTTGATATCCGTGTTCAAACAATAGATGTTCTGAGCGACGTAGGCTCCCGGATCCTTGTTCGAGAGGGCAATGAGACCCTGCTGGAGACTTGTGCAAGGATACACATCCTGTATCGATCCGACCTCCACACGGCATTGAAAGGCCAGCTCAGCGATCAATTCCGCGACAGGCTTGTCGGTTCGGAGAAGACTGAAGGGCTCAATAACTGTAGGAGAGCTAAGCGCGTCAACACCAGATAGCATAGTAGCGTCCGCCGCCAATTCCGAAAGCGTAGGCTTCCGGAAAATATCAGCCACGGTCAGAGCGACCCCTTTGGCACGAGCAGCAGCAATCAATTTCATCGCCGTGATAGAATCCCCAGTACATTTAAAGAAGTTATCATCAGCACCGACTGAATAATCAAGACTCAGTACCGCTTCCCATAGTTGCGCAAGCAATTTCTCCATCTCAGTGGATGGCTGTCGACCAGTTCGTCGCGCAAGTTTGTAGCCTGCGATCTGATCTCCAGAGAGAGACTGGCAGACTGTTCTTAGTCGACGGCGATCTAGCTTGCCAGAGGACGTCATGGGCATGGAGGCCACTGGAACGTATACACTTGGAACCATGTATGCTGGTAGTGCAGCTGATATAGCTGTCTCTAGTTCAGTGGCTGTTGATCGGACCGAGTCGGACATGGGTAGCAATATATCTTCCTGGCTAGCAGGTTCTTCCGTTTGGGTGCAGAGGAACACTGCGAGCGCTTTGGTTGCGCCGGAAATTGAAATGAGTTCGACGGCAGACTGAGTGTCAATTGGAAGATTTCGCTTGACATGGTGTTCGATCTCCCCAAGTTCAAGACGCTGCCCATGCAATTTCACTTTGAGTAGTTAGTATCACTCCCAAAATGTAGCTTTGTTCTATGTTTCACTTACCTTGAGTATCCTTTCGCCCCAAGTACGTGATAGTCCCATCCGAATTATACCTAACCAGATCACCCGTCTTATACATCCGCCGGCCACGACCATCAGCCCACACGGGGCTAGTAATGAACGACTTAGTCGTTTTCTCGGGATCATTAAGATACCCCCGGGCCAGAATTGGACCCTCGATAAGCAGTTCACCAACGCAGCCGACGGGCGTAAGACGATCATGATTCGATGGGTCCACAACCCATGACAGACTGCCAATGGATTTTCCGATGTTTGTTGCTTCAGTTGAATTCATAAGGTTGCCGTTCCAAGTAGAGTTTATGGAACATTCTGAAGGACCATAGCAGCAATGGAGATGAACGGCTTTGCCCCAGACTTCGATGTTATCTTTGGTCAGCGGCTCGCCGCCCAGACTTAGGCCTTTGACGTTCGGCACCTCGGATGGGTGGAGGAAGCTGGCTACAGTAGGCGTGATATCCATGAAGTTGACGCCAAGTCTATTGATTGCCTCTGCGAGGTTGTTGAAGCGATCATGCTCCGATGGAACACACACACAACCTCCTCGCATGAGGGTAATGAATATTTCAGCCAGTGAGTTATCAAAAGTCTGTACATTTTCAGTCAGCTGTTGCTCAATTCACAGAGAACGTCGAAAACTTACATAAGAAGCAAACTGCAACACCCTCGACCCAGGACCCCAACCATAAGCACTCCCCGTAGCCAAAGCGCTACTACAAATGCCGCTATTCTCCAGCACCACACCCTTCGGCTTCCCCGTACTGCCCGAAGTGAAAATCACAAAGGCAGGATTATCAGGCGTGACATCAGAGCCAGCCCAATCACCCGGACTCGGAAGCCGATCCAACAACTCTTTGCAGACAGGCACGACATGCACACCCATATCAACAAACAATTCCGCTCGAGAAGGCGAGGCAAGAACAACTTTGGCATTCGTGTCTCGGACTCGGAGTTCGAGGGCGCTTCTGGGGTGTGTTGCGTCGAGAGGAACGGCTGCGGCGCCGGCTTTGAGAACAGCGAGCATGGAGACAATGGTGTATGAAGATTTGTCGAAACAGGTAGGAACGAATGTTTCGGGTCCGATGTCCATGCCTGAAAGGAGGAAGGCGAGGCGGGTACTCATTTCATCAAGCTCCGCGTAAGTCAGTTCAGCATCCCAGCCGCAGATTGCCTGGGCATCAGGTTGTGCTTGAGCCTGCCGTTCAATGACTTTGTGGACACAATCGTCTACTGTTTCTGGCATCTTTGCGTTCCATTTGTATACCTCCTTGCGATTCTCTTCGCTGAAATGGTCTAAGCTCTCGATCGTCTCGTCTGAATGAGCGACGATGTTGCGGAGACATTGCATGAATGTGCTCCCCACATTGGCTGCCTGGCCATCAGACATGTAATCAGTCCAATAATCGAGGTCTATAGCGGCGTTTTTCTCCGATGATTCGATGTTGATCGAGACGCTGTATTCTGTAGGGTCGTAAGTTGGCATGCATTCGGAGAAATGAACGTTCGGCTCTTCTGTTTTTGACTCTGCGGGTAGTCGTCTGTAAGAAAGAGCGGTGTTGAACAGCGCTTGCCCAGATAGACGCAATGCATGCTGGATCTCTGCTAGTGATGTTGCGCGATGTGGCAGGCTGTCCATGTAGTCTTTCTGGACTTGGTCGAGAATGGCACCAAGGCGACTCGCAGGTGCCATGCTCACGCGGCAGACGAGCATATTGATGAAAGGTCCAACGGCGTCTTCGATTCCTTCAACAGGTGCATCTCTGCCAGAAGTCAAGTATCCAAAGCAGGTATCGTCGCAGTCGGCAAAGTTTCGTAGCGTCAATGCCCACGCTGTGTGTAAGGCGTTGGAAAGAGTGACTCCATTGGAATCGCAAAACTTTTGCAACTCGGCGAATTGGGACTGCTTAAAATCCAGTCGTAATGTTCGCAGTTCTCTTTCGACAGTCTGGCCATCGTTGAGTAATGGAAAAGTGCAACATTCCACATTAGACAGATAGGATTTCCAGTATTCAATACTCATATCACCAGGTTGGTTCTGCAGATATGAAATGTAGCTGCTGTACAGAGGACCAGGTCCCTGTGGAAGAAGATCCTCGTAAGCCGCAGCAAGATCCCGGAAGAGGATAGGCATTGACGTTCCATCCATGATTGCATGGCTGATCTCCAATTTGCACAGAATCTTTTGGTCTGAGGTCTGACAGATAGTGAAACGATGAGGTGGCTCCGTCGTTTTATATTTGATTGCCTCTTTCCTGGCAAGTGTGCTTAAAGCCTCCTCATCGGATGTGTAATTCATCGTCACGATATTCGGAGAAATCTGCTTAAGAACGACTTGATCGTAGAGTCCATCATTCTTGCTGGCACTATCGATGAAAACCGTTCGTAGCAAAGGATGGCGAGCGACAACTTTCTGCCACGCCTGCTCCAAACGCTTGCATTCGGCTGGGATGCCAGATCGAACTTTCAATTCGCAGACAACTTGCACAGCATAAAATGCAGAGCTTTTAGTCTGACTGATCAGAAGCCCTTCTTGCATTGAGGAACAAGGATAGATTTCCTCCACCTCATCGATCCTGGAAATTCCAAGCTGTGGGAAGCTGTCATTGACCATCGAGTTGAAGCCTTCGGGTGTAAGAGATAGCAGAGGGAAATCGCCAGGGGTTGCTTGAGGTTCCATGTGCGTCAATTTGTCGGTCAAAGAACCAATCGTGTCTTTGCAAGAAGATATCCAGTTCAGAATTTTGTCCTGGTGCTTCATGTCGCGGCTAAAGGTAAATGAGAACCGGAGTTTGCCTCGCACAATGACTGCAGATATTTCGAAAAGACCAAACCGAGGAGTATCTTGTCCCACATCTGCGGTACCTCCAGCGCCCTTGGCTTCGCCAGCCATGTCCTCGGCCGGTGTGAGGAGAGCACCTTTACGTTCAAGCTGCTGATACTGGCCCAAATAGTTGAAGGTAATTTCCAGAGGCTCTTGATTTCCGAACCTAGAATGGCCTTCCTCGGTCAAGCATCGACTAGCAAAGTATGGTCTGCCATTATCGGGAATCTTTCGCCGAAGATCTTTTACTTCTTTGACTGTGTGGACTAGATCTTTCGACGCTGTCGGGGCTACATGCACAGGATACATGATTGTAAACCAACCAACAGTCCTCGACAGATCTGCTTCGATGCCAGACGTTTCGCGGCCATGTCCTTCGTTGTATATAGCGGGCACGGAGCGATCATTGAATGTGGACGAAAATGAGTGTATTAAAGAAGACAAAAGAAGATCGATAGTTTCTGTTCGGAGGGTCCCATGGCTTTCAGTGAGAAGCTTAGAGGTCGTTGTAGCATCAACTTCAAAGCCCTCGCGCTTGACCCTTCCGTACGTGTTTGGTTGATTGGTCATGCCCCAGTATGCAGCATCACCAGCTGGGATATCACGGATAGGTAAAACTCTATCGACAGAGAGTTTCTGGGAATGTTCGGCTTGCAATTGGCACCAAGTCTGAAAGGACAGTGGCTTTTGCATAGATGCACCTGTTGGATCTGCCAGCAGCTCCTCCAAGTCTTCCAGGATTATACGCCAGCTAACAAGGTCGATGACCAAATGGTGTCCAACCATGAAGAGAAGTTGTTCGCCGCCATCAACATCAAACAGATCCGCTGCAAAAAGTGGTCCGGTTGTGGGATTGAGGCACATCTGGCTATCTGATATAGCTGGAGTAGCTTCGTCTGGAGTGGCAATTTTGTAGGTTTTTAAACGATAAGAAGAGGAAAGATCCGAAGTTATACGTTGTTGCCACCCATTATCCGTGTTCTCGAATCGGGCTCGGAGCATGGAATGGCGCTGAACGATTGTTTCGATTGCTGTGCGAAGACTCTTTTTCTGGATGTTTTGCGTTATTCGAAGGAAGAAACTTTGGTTGAAATGACCCTGTCCTTGATTTGGAAGCTCGAAGAACATATTCTGGATAGGAGAGAGGTCGAATTTGTGGTCCAACAATTCTTCGTGGTGCAGTGGATGGTCTACCACTTTCGCACACTGAGCAAGATGCCTGATGCCCTTGCTCCGGAGAATTTCTTGGACACCAAGGCTGATACCCTTTTTCACGCATTGTCCTTTGACCTGCATGGCACTGATCGAGTCGCCACCGAGGGAAAGGAAAGCAGAATCAAGGCCAACATGGTCCAACTCGAGGTTGAGAACCCGGCTCCAGATTTGCCTCAGCTTATTTTCCATCTCAGTTGTAGGTTCTACAGCCGTGCCAGCCAAATGGGCATTCTGTTGTGCCATGTCAACAGTGCGACGGTATGAGGTTTCGTCCATGGTTTCCACCCATGTTGCCGTTCTCTTCCTGTCAAGTTTGCCAGAAGGAAGTGTAGGAACGGCTTCCACAACAAGCCACATTGATGGCACCATATGAGATGGAATTTGGGATAGTAGACGCTCACGCATCTCTTCGGATCGGGAGTGGTCGTCGATAAGTTTGAGGGCGTTCGAGCTGTCATTGGCACTATCGGAGCCGACGAATGACAAAACTGCGACAAGTCGGTCCTTGAAGTGACCCGACTTTGGTAGAAGGACCAAAGCATGCTTGACATTTGGATCGATATTGAGATGGTGTTCGACTTCGCCAAGCTCAAGACGCTGCCCATGGACTGTGAGGAAGAGTCAGTATAGTTAACTAATTGGATGAGAGCTCAGATAGCGTGGATGGATATGCATTGCAGGCATAAGAACACTGTAGAGAACTGTAGCTTACCCTTGACCTGTGTATCCTTCCGGCCGATGAACATCAATGTCCCATCAGGGCAGTGACGAACAAGATCTCCAGTTTTGTAGAATCTCCAAGCTGGCTTGTCCGCACCGCAAAGCGGAGCCCATGCCGTACCCGGAATAAAGGCCTCTGCTGTCTTGTCTGCTTGCCCGTGATAGCCTCTCGCTAGGGTAGGACCCTGGACAAGAAGCTCACCAACGCAACCGATTGGAACAAGACGGTTGTGATCAGAAGGATCGACAATCCAGAGACGAGCTCCAGTAGCCTTTCCGATATGTGTCGGCGGTGTGCTGAACGTGACACGAGAATTGACCACAGCAGCCACGGAACATTCGCTAGGTCCATATCCATTGACCAGGTCGATGTGAGACCAGGTCTTGATATGGCTTTCACTCATAGCCTCACCGGCAAGAGTTAAAGTCTTTAGTCCTGGGACATCTGAGGGGTTAATAAATCCAACAAATGAAGGGGTAAGAATTGCGCAATTGACATGCATTTGGTTCATAGCCAAGGTGATGTTATTCAATCGCAAGTCATCTGAAGGAATGCAGACCACGCCGCCAACCATGAGCGTGGTCAGAATTTCTACCAGACTGGCATCAAATGTATGCGCCTATTCCCCTATCAGTGCCTGTCTCTCAATAAGAGGGAAGTACTTACGGCGAATTGTAAAACACGTGACTTGGAACTGATGAGCATTGCAGGAGTATGGGCTTTTGCACCCGAGCAAAATGATCTATGCTCGATCATGGTGCCTTTCGGCTGACCGGTTGTTCCGGAAGTGAATATCCTGCATTACGGTTAGAATTGTTTTCTCGAAGGAGGTGCATAGAATGATTCATGAGGTAATGCTTGATGGAGTAATGATTTTCGAAACGAGAGCCCCAACTGTAAAAGTTGGCCGCAATAGGAAAAGAGTTGCGTTTAGCAAGACTTACACGTAGGCGAGGTCAGTACTCTTGACAGGTCGATCATTCAGATTGGATTTCGGCAGATGCCCAATCACTTCGCCGTCTACTGGAATGATATGGTCCGCAACAGGCAAGAGCATCCCCGCATGTTGCTGAGAGCATAAGACGATACTTGCTCCAACGTCAACAGCGAGCGCTCTTAAACGAACGACTGGGGCAGCGGGATCCAAGGGCACGAATGCGGCGCCTGCCTTCAGCACCGCGATCGTAGAAACAACATTCCACACTTCTTTCTCGAAGCACAAAGGCACGAAATCTCCAGGGCCCAGTCCAAGGGCTACGAGGTGACTGGCTAGTCTGGAGGAGATCTGGTCAAGATCGCGATAAGAAATGCTGCCGTGTTCGTCGCATACGGCTTCTGCGTGAGGTTTCGACAGCGCTTGGTCGTGGATGATTTCGTGTATGCATCTATCCACGGTGTCGAGTGGGTCGTTATTCCATTCAGTTATGAATTTCAAGTTGCGGTCGCTGACACAGTTCAGGTCGGAGACCGCGGCATCGGGTCGAGTCAAGATTTCATTCAGTATCTTGCCCATGGTGCTCGCGATATTGAGCGCTTGCGTTGTGGAACTGCTGCTTGTATAATGGTAGAGAGAGATATCCAGAACTTCCCCAGTAGTTTGCACCTGAAGACAAAGAGATAACTAGTTTCGCAATGTGTCAGCAGAATCTCACTTGCTGGAATGAATGGAACAAACCTGTTTCAGATCTTGCATAAGTGAAAGTGGGCGGGTCATTCCTTTCTGGGAATTTCCTCCAACAAAATTGTCGAAAATCAACCCGGTGTTGCACAGGTGGGCCAGAGAGGAACTCGAGACGCATTGATGGCCAAGAGCTTCGGATTGACGAATCTTCTCAAGACTATCCCGCAGAAGAGTTCTTTCTTCAAACGAAATCCTCAAGACAGGCACGTCAACCATGCTCTCTGTATTTTTGGTATTCATGTGTGCGAAAGATACATCATCCTGGCCTGTATATGTTCGAACAAGAAGTGCCCAAGCCAAGGCTATTGTGGTCCGCGCTGCTTCGGGACCTTTTGCGAACAAAAAACGAAGGTGATCATCGTGGGTGACTTCCACGGGAGTAGCTATAAATTGTGCTGTATCATCGGCATGGGTCTCGAAATGAGGAAATTGGCACGGTACTGCGCCGTCAAGATACGACTTCTTGTAGGCAGGGCCTGCCGCATCCGATGGAGCAATTGATCCCATTTCGGTATTTTTGGTTTGGTGGTTTGGTGGTGGTTTGAAAAATTTGGTCGATTGTGTGCTTAGAAAAAATTAGCTAAGTTTTCCCATCAGTCAAATTTTTGAGCTTACCGTGTATCAGGATTCAATGGAATCTGAACTCTCGGGAAAGAGATTGACAGGTAGCTGCTGTTCAAATCAGATGTACCTTAATACAGTGGAGTTTACCTGAGCTTTGAGAACTTTTGCGAGATGAAGTGCAAGATTGTTAGAGTTTCAAGGTACTTGGGGAGGGTTGGTTCAAACAGATTCAAAGTTTTACTTTGGAATGTTAGGATTGGTGAGGGGGATGCCAGGTAAACAGTATGAGGTGAGTTCTTGAATCTCTTATTGGGGTTGAAAAGAATTCGACTTGGAGAACGGATTCTATGATGATGAGGCTTTCGATGCTGATCAAGACTTTGCGACCATCTGATAACACGACCCTTGTCCCGCGTCATCTGGTAACATTACACTATTCGCCCCTCCATCCAATATTCCACCCGTACGGAGCATCAGAAATAACGCCCGATGTACCGTCCACGGTTCCATCTCAAACTGAGTGTTGGAATTAGCAAGAGCAGAAGAACATTTTAGCAGGGTTGATCAGTCGGTCATGTTGATCTTTGCAACTTTGGTCGATAGCGACGAAGGACACTTGAAATTGCAGGGTAGAGAAATAAACAGTGGTAAGTGCACATCCCAATATTCCGGCCGAGATTCCGGTTTAGGAAAAACACAGTTTTCTTTGCATCCCCGACCATGGGGATGGAATCTCGTCAAGGTGGTAAGCATGCGTACGAAGCCCAAGTTTTAGGCTATTTGCCACATTGTGGGGATGTTCCTATTACTGAACTTCCATTGAGATTGGAAATACACCTTGATTTTACTCGGGCAGACATTGAATGACGTTGGTGGAATGGGACTTACCAGAGAAGCAGGAGACACCAGCGTACCACGATGTCGCCAGGGCAGCATTCAGCTGACAGCGGCCGTCTCATCCCAACGCCCTGTGCGTCACTGCGGTGCATGTTCGAGCCAGCATGAGCCGCAGGAAGCAAACATCAGACCGCATTGCACCATCGACGCATCGAAGCATCGAAGCATCGAAGGCTGCAGCAGCGTGAAGCTGCATTCCGGCATCAGGGAATAATCAGTCGTGGGCGGTCCATGGCTAAATGTCCCTGCATGCATTGCTGGCGTTACGGCGTCTGAAGAAGGCCTGCGAGGTTGTCTGGGACAGAGGCATTATGGCGCCAAAATATATTAAGGATCGACCATGTGGGCACAGACAGATGAACGCTGGGTTCAGATACGAAGGAGAGCAAGGCAACGGTGCATACCAATTCTTCGCTAGATAGCTGCGGATCCATACTGTGCGAACGATGCATACAGATGTCTCAAGTTGGAGCTGAAGCTGGAGATGGGAAGCGAGAAGCAGTGGTCGTTGAAATGGTCTTGGAGGGGCTAGCACTCAAACGGCTAGCGCTTCCACAACGGTCCTAGCGCGCCAAGAGGTCGACGTCTATTTTTTATTCTCCGAAGAGAACATCGAGAACACCGAGAAGGTTGCAAAAAGCGAAAAAAACATCGTCAACATCCTGGCATCAAAAACAACCTCGCATCCTTGCTCTCTGGCTTGCGATGGCTTGCGTTGGCTTGCATTGGCTTGCGTTGGCTTGCCTTCAGCGCTTCCTTCCGGCCCCGTCCCGCCTCCGCTTCCCCACCTCTTCTGTCACCACCAGTAATGCTTTTCGTCCACCTACACCGCATCCACTGTCAGCCAGGTATCTCCCTTCAAACCCCTCATCCACCTCTATATCCACCTCAATCCTCTCCGTGCCGCGGTCATGACACCCTCATACCACCCGCCACCATCGGCCCGTACAGCCTCACCCGCGGTCTGCAGATCTTGCTTCCTTGGGTAGACGCCTATCCACATGGGGCCCGCTGCCATTGCGGGGAACTCCAGGGCAAGATCCATGGCTTCTTCCACCCCCGAGAGGATCGCCCCCATGCAGTCACATCCATGCAAATATGTCCTATGGTAGATCTAGCAAGGTATCAGATCTTTGTTTCATATCAATGCTGTTTAAAGTTCCTCCGAAGCCGATGTCAGGCACTGTACCCAGTTTTCTTAGCTTGGTCTGCTGCATGTTTTGTGGCTTTTCCCGTCTAGACGGCAACCTGTACACTCCATCTATATCCCCTGGCACAGATATTAGATGTGTTCATAGTCAGTGCCGCATTTATACACTTGGCCCCCACCCAATACTTGTCTGCCTAGAAAGTCCGTCTAAAGTAATCAATATTTCATTCACTCAGCTCACGGCATAGTCTCTGTTGATGTCAACCTGGTGAGCTGGCTAAAGTTAGCTTTCCATCTCTATGGCGTCTTTTTGGCATGAAAATGGTGTGCTCCTATTCACTGGTATATCATTGACACTGCACCCTACTTCAATGGGGCAAAGATCTACATACTATCAGACGCTCAGTCCTTTCAGCAGCATCACTGCTCGGGCCAATGCCCCAAAACAATGTTGCCTTCCAGTTATGGGGTACCCCTTGGAGTCCAATCTGGCTAAAGCGTTCCAATGATACGTTCCCGTCGGCCTTCTGCACCTAGCTGTAAAAAAGTGATCTGCAAAAAGGTTTGCTGATCAAGCGGTCCTTGGAATACCATTGTACCGAGAATGGACGCTGTTCTTCCCTTGGACTCCCTCGAGTGGGTCTCGCTGGCCGTTGATATTTCATCGCGCGCAAAAAGACGATTTCAGAACCCAGTTCACTCGATGCTACGCAGTCTTCAGAACAAGCTTAATGTCAGAAAACTCAGAAAATCGGATCGTCCCACTCCCCGCCACAAGGTATGATTGAGAATTAAATTGTGTGAGCGGCGTACTTGTTACTAACCAGCTTTTAGTCTCGACTGCCTCGTCCCCCCAGATTCCATACGCATATGTTCTCCATATCTATGGAAGCCTCGTAACAACTCATTCTCGCTGCACATCCATCTTCTGCCATAGGGATTAATTTTTCATCATGGCATTGAAGGCTCCAACATCGTGTGCTTTGGCGGATAATACTTTTGGGCCAGCCACATCTGCGAACTGCCGTGGTGGATTCGACTTCACTTTACTGTTCGAGGAGACTATTCTATCTATTCTCCCTCTCACATTTATCCTCGTCGTCGCTCCTTTCCGAGTCTTATACTTGTTCAAGAAACAAACAAAGATAATTCGAGGCAAAAGACTGTTGCTCCATACGAAATTGGTATGGGCATCCCTCACCAAGTGTATGGTCCTTTAGATGTTATTTCTGTACTGACCACTATCATATGGCAGCTATCTTATTTGCTTTATGGAATCTTGACACTCGCGCTTCTGGTCAAATATGCTATCACAAGCACAACACGGACGCAGGCCTCTATTGCCGCTGCCGCCGTCACTTTTGCTGGCTGTGTAGCTCTCGGCTGCTTATCTTGTAAGTTCACTGAAGACAACCTACATTTGTTCCTTGGTCTATCTTATTTCACGTCTCCAAGGGGCCATTTATGGCCAAAGGACGCTAACACGTGCCTCGCCCCAGACGCCGAACATGTCAAAACAATTCGACCCTCCCTCCTGCTTAATGGCTACCTCCTTTTCTCGCTTCTCTTCGACATTGCGCGCTCTAGAACACTTTGGTTAGGACAAACAGAGACACCTATTGCGGGGTTGTTCACCGCGGCTGTTGCCGTCAAGCTCCTGGTTCTTATCCTTGAGGCGATCGAGAAACGCAACATCCTAGACCCGAAGTTCCGGGATGCCCCGCCCGAAGCGATTGCCGGAATCTACAACCGAACCGTTTTCTGGTGGCTGAACACTCTCTTCCGAAGGGGCTTCCGTAAAATTCTCACGTTGGATGATCTCTACACACTCGATAAGCATCTGCGGTCTACATATTTACAAGATTTATTGGGTTCGGCTTGGGCCAAACGTTCGCTTATCTTTTCTTTTGGTTGCGCTGAATGCTAACAGGATAACAGTCACTACCCGAGGCCGGCACAGTCTATTCTTTCTTACAATACGTACATTAAGATGGCCTCTATTGTCAGCCGTCATCCCTCGCCTCGCTTTGACGGCCTTCAACTACACTCAGCCATTTCTACTGAACCGTGCAATCGATCTATCCCAACAACCCATCACGGAGAGCTCCACCAATGCCGGCTATGGGTTGATCGGTGCGTACCTGCTTGTGTATGTCGGCATCGCAGTAAGTTTGGCTATCCCCTTACGACGTTCACTTCACACAATGCTAATAGTTAAATCGCAGATCACGATGGGCCAGTCTCAACACCTTACATATCGAGTCATTGCTATGGCTAGGGGTAGTTTGATTTCAATGCTTTACAACAAGACTTCTGATCTCAGCATTACTGCTGCTGATCCCGCGTCTTCGATGATTCTTATGAGCGCAGACATTGAAAGGATCACGACTGGCTGGCAGACAATGCATGAGCTGTGGGCGAACGTCATCGAAGTCGGTCTCGCTATCTATTTACTAGAACGACAATTGGGAGCCGCATGCGCTGTGCCAATTGCCGTCGCAATAAGTAAGTACTTGGTATCCCGGACGAATCTGCTCTCTAACACCCCAACTCTAGTTTCTATGGTAGGGTCGCTGGCTGCCACTGGTTTGGTCATGTCACGTCAAGCCATGTGGCTCGAAGCCATCGAGAGAAGAATTACAGCAACCACTGCCATGCTCAGTGCGATGAAAGGCGTCAAGATGTCCGGACTCACTGATATCTTATTCAAAACTATCCAAGACCTGAGGCGAGAGGAGTTAAGAATTTCCAAGAAATTTCGAAAGCTCTTGATCTGGAACATGGCTTTTAGTAAGTACTTACTACTCTTGTGATTTAACCCATGCTTACGACCATATTTAGCCTACATCACCCCTGTTGCTGCCCCGATCGTTACCTTTGCTGTCTTTTCGGTGATATCCCGAGACAAGGGTAGCGGGGCATCCCTTGATACCGCCAGACTGTTCACGTCGCTTTCACTATTCACTCTTCTCGCAGACCCTCTTCAATCGCTCATCATGGCGATGGCAACCTTTATGGGTGCTGTCGGGTCATTCCAACGCATCCAAGACTTTCTCAATACAGATGTGCGCGTGGATGACCGACGAAAGCCAACTGATGTTGACCTTCTCATTGGTCGCCATGACAACTTCACAAGAAAGAAATCGTCCATATCTGAGATGACTGGCGACACTCGCACGGAGAAGTCAGATCCAACAATGACTCCACAAGAAGACTTTCCGGCCTCATCCTTCAATGCAATTACGGTACGCGATGCCGCATTTGGGTGGGACAAAGAAAAAGAGCCTCTCTTGAAATCGATCAACATGGTTGCTCCCCGAGAAAAGGTTACCATGGTAATTGGCCCTGTCGGTTGTGGGAAATCCACCCTTCTGAAGGCTCTTCTGGGGGAGATTCCGACCATCCAAGGTTCTGTTGATATATCATCGGTTGAGGTTGCATTTTGCGATCAGACTGCATGGCATATGAACGGGACGATTCAACAAAGCATCATTGGCATCTCCGAACTAGAGGAGCTATGGTACTCGACTGTGATACACGCATGCGCCTTGGGTGAGGATCTTCGCCAACTTTCTCGGGGAGACCAAACCCCAATTGGGAGCAAAGGCATTTCACTGTCAGGTGGACAAAGTCAACGCATTGTCAGTCCTAATCCCTCCATCTTGCCCCCATCCATCCTCCTGACTCCCTCAGCCTACTGACAATATCCTTTAGGCATTGGCAAGAGCCATATATGCTCGAAAAGACATGGTCATCTTAGATGATGTTCTCAGTGGACTCGACGCAGACACTGAAAATCGTGTCTTTCATAACCTTTTGGGGCGCGATGGTCTATTGCGCAAGCAGTGTACGACAGTTTTAATTACGTCTTCTTCTGGTATGTAGCCCACATCTTGCCACAGACTTCCACCTCACCTGCTTACTCAATTTCAACTCAGTCAAAAGAGTTCCATATGCCGATCATATCATCTGCCTACAAGACAATGGCCAGATTTCTGAACAAGGCAGCTTCAAAGACCTAAACTCGGAGGAGGGGTATGTCTCATCCTTCGGCCTGCCACCGCCCGATTGGCAGTACGAACCCGAAAAGAAAATAAAATCGTTTGGTGAGAAATCAAACCAAGGGATTCTGTCCTGCGTCGAGCCAGCCAAGGCTGCTGAGGAAGATCTCAGTAGGCAGAGTGGCGATGTTGCGGTTTATTTGTATTATGTCAATGCTGTTGGCTGGATACCAACCCTTATATTTGTGGTGGCCATCTCAGCTTTTGTCTTTTGCATGTCATTCCCATCGATCTGGGTCAAGTGGTGGGCAACTTCGAATGCCGAAGCACCAAATGAGAAACTTGGTTACTACCTGGGTATATATGGTCTGTTGGGTGGCTTAGCTATGATATGCCTCGTCGTCAGTTGCTGGTAAGTAGAAAACTCGCTCCTAGGCCCCACACCGAGCATTCTGCTAACTGCATGCCCTATCAGGCAATTGATCATCACGATGGTTCCTCGATCCGGTGAGAACTTTCATCGGAAGCTACTTCAGACTGTGCTTGGGTAAGGTTCAGAAAATACCCCATTATTATTCCCCACTAATATTTGCGGTTGCATGTAGTGCACCCATGTCTTTTTTCTCCAACACCGATACTGGCGTTACAGTGAATCGCTTCAGCCAGGATCTGATGCTCATCGACATGGAACTTCCTCTTGCTGCATTGAATACCTTCGCAAGTATGTCGCGTTCCACTTCCCCGCTATGGACCTCATAATTGGCATGAGCTAATTTAAATTCTATCATAGCCTTCGTCCTCTGCATCGCACAAATGATACTCATCGGTGTCGCGTCCATCTACGCCGCAGTCTCCTTTCCAATCGTCCTCACTGCTCTATACTTCATCCAAAAATTCTATCTGCGAACATCTAGGCAACTCCGATTCTTAGATCTCGAAGCAAAATCACCCTTGTATTCTCAATTCATGGAGTGCTTGAGTGGTCTGGCTACTGTTCGCGCATTTGGCTGGCAGAATGCGCTGGAAGACAAGAACCGCGAGCTTCTGGACGAGTCGCAAAAGCCATTCTACCTGCTATTTGCAGTGCAGCGATGGCTCACACTGGTATTGGACTTGATGGTTGCGGCCGTCGCCGTTTTACTTATTGTGCTGGTCACTCAGCTCCGAGGCATCATGACTCCTGGTTTCGTGGGTGTGGCGCTACTCAATGTGCTTCTCTTCAGTCAAAGCATCAAGATGCTGCTCACGTTCTGGACAAATCTTGAGACACACATCGGGAGCATCTCTAGGATAAAGGACTTTACCGCAAACACTGTCCCAGAGCATCTGCTAGAAGAAAAGAATACACCGCCTCCATCCTGGCCATCGCGGGGTGCGATTGAATTTCAAAATCTGAGCGCTGAGTACAAGTATGTCCCAACTTCTGCGCAAGCTTTGCCTTTTAATTCTAACATTTGCACACAGACCCAACGAGCCAGTGTTGAATAACGTCACGCTTTCCATCGAGGCTGGCCAGAAGGTCGGCGTCTGCGGTAGAACCGGAAGGTATGATTTCTGCCCCTCATTACAATTACAGAAGCTAATCATTCTAATTTCTAGTGGCAAAACATCCTTAATTCTCAGCCTCTTCCAAATGATTGACCGCACGGGAGGCACAGTAATGATCGACGGCATTGACACCGCAACCATCCCACGAGAAGACATACGATCCAGAATCGTCGGCGTTCCTCAAGATTCCTATCTCCTCGCTGGCAGCGTAAGGCTAAATGCAGATCCAAAACACATCGCTACCGACCCCGCCATAATCGACGCCCTGAAAAGCGTACAATTATGGGACAACATCAAAGAGAAAGGTGGACTGGATACAGACATAGAAAAAATCTTCTTGTCACATGGGCAAAAACAATTGTTCTGTCTCGCGCGAGCAATGCTCCGTCCAAGCACAATCCTCATCCTCGATGAAGCTACCAGCAGGTTTGTTCCCAAACTCCTTTTCAAGCTATGAATTCCTCTCTAACCAAACCCCAGCGTCGATGCCAACACAGACGAAGTAATGCAACGCGTCATCCGCGAACGCTTCGCAAGCCATACCATCATCGCCGTCGCGCACAAACTAGACACAATCCTCGATTTCGACAAGATTGCCCTTCTGGACGAAGGAACTCTTCTCGAATTCGATAGTCCTTACGAGCTTCTTTCCGATCGGTCTTCGGCTTTTCATAAATTATATTATAATTCGCATTCGGGCCAGGATGATTTCGATGATCATGAGACTTTGGCGGAGTAATGTCCGTTACGAAATGCTTCCACCTTTTCTTTCGTAATAAAAATATCTACTCATGGGGCGCGGGAGGAGGGTTTTTGATTTTTGTTTTGTCTTTGGATTTGGATTTGATGTTTAGAGGAACTTGTAAAGACACCAGAACTATGGAAACGAAATACGCTGGCGTTTAATCGCCGGTTTCTTTTGCTTGCAAACCACTCGTTTACACAAGCGTTTAGAAAATATACATATGGGATTTTTGATCTACTCCATTGTCCCCATCTAAGTGACTTTACTTCTTCAAACTCCAAGCCAAATTTCACCATTTCTCAATCACTGATCAAAAAGTGCACAGCGGGGTCCACCTCAAGCTGAAAATTTCCTACAGTACCCCGCCATGCCTCCCTCCCTCCTACATCTCACCTACGCGCCCAGCCACAACCTACAGCACACGAATCTAACCCCATTATTCCCGTCCCGTCCCGTCCCCCAAGGAACTTACCGAGGAAGCCCTAAGCCGCCTCCACATCTTCCTTCGTCCACCGCTTCCCTTCCCTCTAAATATTAAAATTTTATTCTTTCAAATTCTTTTGAAAAAAAAATATATAAAAAAAGTTTAGCTCCAAAACAAACCTCCCTCCCCTGTCCTGACGTTTACCCGCATATGCACCATGCACGACTTTAACCCCTCACCCCCGAACACACATGCAATCTATTCCACATCCGGAACCGACGATTATGGTGGTGGCGGTATGGCTTTGGCTAGTCAGGAACTAGATTGGAGTCATGTGGATGGAAATGGTTTGGGTGAAAATTATGGGATGGGGTGAGAGGACCCTGAAATGTTGTAGGACGTGAGATGGGCTGGACGTGGCGGACAGAGGGGTGTACTTGGTGATATTGGTGGAAGTATACGGATGGGAAAATCTCTGTGAGAGGACCCTGAGATGCAGTGAGACACGAGATAGATGGCCAGGCGTGGCGAACTTGGTATAGTAGTATTGTATGATATTGTCATATTGCGAGGATGGGATCAGCGGCCATGGATATTTGGATACAGTACAGTAGCAGACTCGAGATGAAAAAGTTTGCTATGTTACAGTGACCGTATGTTCAATTGCTCAGGTGGAATAACGTCATGAATGAGGCTATGATCGTCACTCTTACCAAGGATTTCGTTATGTTACAGTGAGGTGAGATGGGGTCCGTAATTTGAGGACTGTCTATTCCCAATGCGGCAGTGTGGATATTTCCTTGGCCGAGCAATCAATACACCAATCTGCAGTGAGCACTGGAAAGAATCAAAGATATTCCGGGCTCCGGAGGTTCTTTCCGTTGTTGAGACTCAAAACGTCGACATTTCCAGAATCGTCTGAGTATACCGAGTTGAGCTTAGTAATAAGATCAATCTAGAAGAATCAGTAAAAGGGTCCGGCCGTTTCAGTACATGTGGGCGTGCGGCACTGCAGTGAATAAGCCGAAGATGTGTAGCGCTACCGTATGTAAGCCAGGGTGCCTCACTCCTGTCTAGGCCGTATTCACAAGAATTACGGAGGCAAACTCCTGACCTCGCACCAAATCAGTATCAACGTTGCACTATGCGATGTTTTCATTGGGATGGGATGGGTATTGGCATTTTGCAATCCGAAGACCTTGGTCCTTGGCCGTCCAGAATACGGTAAGTGGGAAGGAAGTATCCTTCCAGCTGAAAATTTTGGAATCCGTGACCTCATCGTGAGGCATATCCTCGTTCTTGGCTTGGCTTCATGTATGATGATCAATGGCAAACAATTTGTTAGATTAGACAAGGCAACGGAGCAAGCCGTGCATCACGTGGAGCTACATCGTGACATTTCCTAGCATCCTCCGAGCCTGTTTCGTGGCGTTGCGTAGCGTTGTGCCTTTGTAGCTGAACAGCGGTACGGTCTTAACCTTACGAATAGGAAAGGCGCAACGGATGCCACGGCACTGGCGAAAAGTTTATCCTGTCAAAGTGAAGGTCGTTAATATATGCAATGCAAATGCAATTTAGGATCCTGGGTAGGACGGCCTATTCATAGGTTGGCTCACCCCTGCTGACAACCCGTCTTTCAGGACTGCGGGGAAGCCAGGGGCGGTATGACGATCTTCGACTCGGGATGTTTTTCTCGATTTTTTCTCCTCTCAGCATCCACGATGCAACCCTGCAATGGAACATTACGGAATGGTGCAATCGCAATGCGAATCGCGATTCCATCTCGTCTACCCCTGTGACAATCCCAAGAAGCTCTTCCCGAAGGCAAGACATTTTCGTCTATTTCTCACGCTACCCAAATACTAGGGCCTGCAGGGCTTGAATTTGACAGCGGAGACTAACAATTAGCCCATACACTATCCCTACACTATTATTTGCTTTTTGCCAGAAGGATGAGCCACGTAGTCAATCAGTCACCGAATTTTGGCGCCGGGGGCTGGGGCTCGTCACCCTTGCATGAATTTCTTGGCCTCAACAGTATGCGTGCATAAGAGGGTGCTCTGATAATTCTTGCAAGTCTTGGTATGACAAATGACCAAATACGAGGCCTTGCGACCGTTTAGAGCGCCAACGACGTCAGGAAGGACACCCAAGAGGGCGCCACCAAGAGCGAGACCGCCAACCATGAGAGGGAATCCAGCCATTCAGTAACGTAAGAAGGCCGGGTGGCTGCAGCCTGGCGTTTTTACATTTGCACCCTGTGCCTCCACATACCGGTAAATTTGAGGGTAATGGCTGAGGCCCTTACACTTTACACGTGTTCTACCGATCAGATGAACTCTGGATACGTCTTATGTATGGGACATGGAAGTCAGTTATACATCTGTCAAAATCTGACAGGATGATCTCCTAAGCCGGGACCGGGCTATGAGTCTACCTTGGCCAAGCTTTGATGGGCCCGATCATCGGCATGGTTTTTCTGAAAATCAGACCTCAAATAAGGGCCCTGGTACGTACCGGCTGGGATTTCTGCCCTCAACCCTGGACACCGGGCCGTGCAAATCTAGTAATGGAATTTTTAACCCGTGAACCTTGCAAACATGCAGTGTCGATCTCCAAATGTAGATCAGTGCCCTTCCCGATCACGGAGGATTGAAAAGGTCAAAGCATCTTCTCGGCTTTCTAGATTGGTTGCAGTGGTTCCGGTATCCCCGGCGTACCATTGAATGCCGGGTGGCCCTGCGATCGGCGGTGCGTTATGCAGGAAGGGACTTGCCTCTGTGTTTCAGGGGTCCATTTATGGAAAATATCATGAACATGAAAATTCTTTCTAATCTTCTTTGGGCCGCATGTTGGAACCTGCATCTGCACTTGGCTTCGAAAAAAGAGAAAGGGCCGAAATCCTGAGACAGACAAGGGGTGAAGTCGTATTAGTCACCAAATCCTTTGCTCCGAAGACGGAAGAATGCAAAGAGTACAGAGATTTTCGATGGCGGTCTGGAAGTTACCGTTTGCATGGAAGTTGCCGTTCTCGTGTGTGGTGATAGCTTCCAAGGTTCGCAGAAGGAGCAATGAGTCCGCCGTTATTGCAGTTCATCATCTTATTACAATCTGGGAAAATCCATCACCTCATAGAGAGCGAATATAACTATTAAATTCTTCTTCCTCGACATCCTAAACGGGTAGCAATATTTTTTTGGTTCAAAAAAGGTGGGTAGTATTCAGATGATGTGATTTTCTCGCCATGGCACCACTTGATGTCTCTCATGACTTCCATTACTCACTATTATCAATTGCATCGGAGGAACTACAAGTCGGGAATGAAATATGTAGATCATTCTGGCCCAGCCTTCTCCCATCTCCATGGAGTTCAATGAGTGGGAATATCTTCACTTCTGGTGTAGGGTATTCCAGTTCCCCAGAAACTTTTCATGTTTTTTTTTTCATTCGGATTTGTTTCTACTGCTAGGTTCTCACTTGAGGAATACCTTGCATCTAGCCAACTAGATTCAATCCCATTTTCATCTTGTATTTCTTTTCTTTTATCAAACTTTGTTATGAAACTTCATCGAAACGAACTACCGAAGTCCAAGCAGCACAAACTGGACATTGCCACGAATCAAAAAGTCCTCTCAGGCAAAGAATTTGAAGTTAAAGAGCGTGCGGCAAAGATTAAGAGGTATTTATAAAGTTTGAGAGTAGTCAGATTCTCTTGAAGAACAATGAGAGCCAAGTGTTAGTTCGCTTGAACCAACTTGGATGCTTTCCAAATTTCATTCCCTTCATCGAGGCTTCAATTTCCTTAAAGCCAAAGTTCCAAAGTTGACCTGCTTAGGACTTGCCAGACTTTTGTGTGCCAATGGCTCATGATGCAGCATTAACTCATTGGCTATTCAATACATACTTAGAACTCCAGTTTCCCAGCTGCGTCGGGAAAGAAGACTTGGTATATTCTGATCCATTTTTTTGCGCTAACCAAGAGGTACGATATGAGCCGAGAGCAACAAAATGACAAAGTACTAAACGAAATGGGTGTTATGTAGTAAGTTGTTTCCTGTGATGTTCCCATTGCTGTAGGGGGTGTCAATGTTGTCCAGCTTGATGTGGCGTTGAAGCTCTCGCTTAGGCCCCTGAAAATATAGCGAGCATAGGGGACAATCTCGGGTGAGGTGAATCGGCATTGTATATCAGCAGCGATGAAATAGAATCTACTCCCACACATATTGAAAAGTGAGGCTTACAGGTCCCCAAGGTATAGGCCCCCAAAGTATAGATACCTCGTAGAGAATTCGCAGTCCAGCGCTTCGTCGATGGCTGTATCTGAATACCAATATGCGGATTTTGCGAGTGTGAGAGCGAAGACTCGCCGCGGGTCTGAGCATGCTGCAGCTTGTTCCAATATATAAGATGCCTACTGAGACTTAATCCCTTTAAGATTAGGCGCAGGACGTTAAGTACTTGGCTCTCTGTGATCCAAACATTGCCTTAATTCCCCGCACAATTCTAAATACGCGTCCCATAACCGTACTTTAAACGCAGTCTTTGCATAAAAGAAGCTCCGATATAGGAGACGCAATACATGACCCACAAAGAGCCGAGTGCTGCAGACAATGGATCATTAAAAATCCGTTAGCTCCCATTCAGACGAGAATTAGAATATATGATAAGTGAAATAGTGAGGGGCGGGTAGTGCGCAAATGATATGCTAAATATCGTGTGAATAAAGACATTTTGGAGGCTCTCAGAGCCTGGAGACTGCGAAGCTAGAATGGTAGATAGCGCTTATTATATACATTGTTACACAAAAGATACCCCGTTCGGAGTCCGAAACGACCCCGGATAAGGCTGACTCTTTCAGCCTCATGAAAACTATACTGACTATTACCAAGCATAATTTTTCTCAGTGAGGTGAATATGCACACATTATATACCTATTAAAAACAGAATTTGTTATATTTTCTCGGTAGTTTAGCGGTTTCCGCTTACTGACAAGGGCTCGTTAAAGCATAGAGACTCTCGCCCTTCCGAAATACGGAGCAAACGTCACTCTGTACTATTAACCCTATTCCTATCGACATCTCAAGACAGCTCTTACTATTATCCGGCTTATCCTGGAAGAGTATGATGCTTCAATTTATAACCTCAATATATATCTTTACCACAACCAAGGTCGACGTCCGTAGATCTCTGTCGGTACCAGGAACACGATCCTTCAAGTAGAGTGCTCCCGGGCGGTCCATGACTTGCATGATGCAAAGCTGATCTTGACAGCATGACAGGGTTTCGAGGAGACTCTTGGAGGGAGCACCACGTGGAGCTATTTGTACATGGTTTGCACAAGCTGCTTTAGCACTATAAGCATCAAGGATGGGCTTTCGGAATGGCTACTGCAGCGGTGCAGCCATCTCACATGGCATCTGACATTGCTGTCGCAGGAATAAAGTATTCGCGATCATGGCTGCTCATGTAATGCGCAACGTAGTGGTTGCTTCTGGAGACCAATCCCATACGCGACCACTGTCATGATAAGCACGCTTAGGCTTCATAAGCAATCTCCCACAATTCTCAGGCATGAATCCCAGTTCCAAGATCCTCTGCATGATAGATAGCTAGCTAAGACCTCTTATCTACAGAATGGGGGCTTATCATTGAGAGGTGATACTAAAGGATCCGAGGCTCGGATGGATCCGGACTTCGGGACAATTACGAACTGAAACTTTTCAAGTATACCCAGTCCAGCTGAAGATCTGGATGTACAATCAGAGTTCTACCTTCTCTAATTTTCGTGGCCCCATCCCGTCATTTCCTCTCTAGATCCTTAGGGTATTGCTTGCAGCGTAACTGCCTCAATAGCGCGAATCCCTCCGCCGCAGACACTTTCAGAACATCGAGTAGTTGCATGCGATCAGCTTTGAAGCCCGACCGACCCTTATCAAGACTCTGGAAATAGGCTTCCAGGGGAGCTTTGCTTGCCTTGTGTAGCGATGATGCAACTGAAAAGGAAAAGGGGGGTATAATCACGTGTTCCGTTTACCCCTTATTATCCATATTAGCGCCTTTGAAGAAGATAAGATCGACAGCCTCATCCTAGAAGAGTAACCATAAGCCTACGTAGCAGCCTGTAATTGGTCATGAAAAGCGAGGTGAGCGCAAATTCGGAATTGTGCGAGCAAGCGAAATAAGGCTGTGGAGCAGAACACAGATATTGTCATATGACAGCGAATGGGTATACAATGCAGTTGTCATCATTTCCAATTCTCGGGTACGTCAAAGTAATCCTTTCGCGGGCTCCATCCTCTTTTCAAAATTTGAGGCTGGATAACGATGGATTTTGCCTTGCTCAAAGCAGCATGAAGAAGTCACTATTCGGCTAATCGGTGAGGAAGCTTACCTATGCAAGTAGGAGCTGTTATCCAATATCCTTTCAGAATTGGCAGTGACATGTTCCTGGTTTCAAGAAGGACACTGAGTTGGCTCCTCTCTCCTTCGCCTTCGGCGAAGCACCACATATCCATATTGCCTTGCCAGCGGAATCCCAAGGACTCGCCGGGATATTGTTTTACGTTAGATAAATGCGCTCCTCAGATATACAGGCCCCAGAGGTTCCGTGCTGATAGGACCCTGGTACTTTTGGATCCTTCGCCGAAGTCACTTTTCCGCCTCCTCGTATTCACACCAGCATCGCCCTTACCGGATTGACCACGATCGCAGCAACGTTCCTGCATGGGAAAGAACAATCTTGACAACGATTATACCCCGAAAAGGGAGGACTTTCAGCATCTCTTCGGCACTAAGATTCTTCGATCAATGTTTTTCTGATTTTGTTATGGATTCGCAGCACCTACCTACGTCGCCTGGTTTTTCAATCGTCGAGCGGTGCCTGACACCCATGATCTAATCTATACGACTAGAGTCATATAGGTGTAATTTGAGATGTTCGAGACAAGTATATGTTTTATTTCTCTCCGTGTTTCTTTTTGTGGGCTCATTTTGAAAACAAAATCGGGCTCGATATTGGCCGAAGTGTTACAACTTTGGATTAGGATTATCGCCACCTCCATCACTTCGTACTCCTGTAGTACAACTCAACCTAAATCAGTTCAAACATCCAATCCGATCTCCGCTTTTAATGTTCCACGACCTCCAAGAGAGCGCCGTAATGCGGACAGCTGCATGTATGGATCCAAATCGAGAGCATGAATGTCAGATCAGCTGGGTTGCAGGTGATTCGTACAACAGGTCGATACACTTCAAAGATGAGGATCGTATTGCAGGTTCCAGATCCTCGGATTGGGGCTTGAGCTAAACCAAATGCTAATGCTTTTGACAGAAGAAGGCGAGATCTGTCGTCTAATTCGTGTGGGGTCCCCTCGTCCGCCATAGCCTGCGGCAGAGATTAGCAGGAGCCACGTCGAGAAACAATCGGCGTTGAATTATCGCGATGATTTCAACATAGTTGCTCGTAAGGAAATGCGACAGTATGCTGTGAGAGATAATCAACTCGTCGGTGGTAGGATTTCCCGTTAGCTACCACACTGCCGGCGCCGAAAAGCTGAAGGGTCCCAATGCATCCGGTTGGGATGAGGTGAACGAGAAGATCCAGACTTGTTTCGGGTCAACTTGTAACATCGAATGCCAATTTAGATCAACAGAGACGAAAAACACATTGCGGTACAAATTCAGCTTGTGGAAATCAACCATGTTGTTACAGCAATGGCAAAAAAAAAAATATTGGGGGGTCACCAAAGGGGATCGAGGTCTATAAGAGACGCTGGCTGGAGCTCCTAATCCTTCTCATCATCAGCATCTCCATCTCATTCGTTTCTCCAGCATCCTCCTCGAACACCAATCTCTCACTTCCAGTGACTCTTCCCCGCAAATACTTATCAAGATGCGTTTCACCACTGCTCTCGCCCTCTCGGCCATTACTTTCTTGGGTGCCTCCGCAGCTCCCAACTCTCCTCCCAGCTATGCCCCCGATACATCATCTGCTAGCAGTGGAACTACCAACCCAGGAACTGGGGACAACGCCCCATCCAACCCCCCTGCCAATCCTCCAACCACTGGAGCTCCCCCATCCACTGGTGGTTGCTCCGGCGGGGCACAATCTGTTTGCTGCAACACTGTTGAAGGAGCTAAGACTATCGAGCAGCAGCTCCCCCAGTCAGGGATACCTATACTGAGCGGCATTCTTGGCAACGTACTTGGCAATGTCGAACTCAATGGTCTACTATCTTGCGGGCTCTCCGGCGTCCTTGGCAATGGGAACTGCAACCACCAGACAATCTGCTGCACGGCGATCAACAGCCCAGTAAGTATTCAAGCCATGCACCAAACTGAGGTTTGATACTAAACCTTAAACTAGAACCAATCTTGTACAGGCAAGCAGGGATCCAGCATCGCTATCAACGTTCCCATCAACGTCGGTCTTCTTGGAACAGCGTCTTCCTCGAACCCAAGCGCCGGAGCTTAAACACTCCAAAAGTCCTGAGTCCGGTCCCATGTAGCCTACCTTCTCTCTCGAAAAGGTGGCACGCCAGCTTTGGCTTCTAGGCAAGAGCGGGGTAGCTCCAAGGGGCACTGGACTGTGTAGACATTTCTTTAAGTTAGTCGTGATTGTATTCTATTCTTGGATGAGATAATATTCTTCTGCATTGGTGGATGATTGGCATGTTCAGGTGGATTAATTAGAGCTAGAAAAAGTCGAGTTACCCGGCTTTACGAGCTGCTCTGGTGATTCGACCGGCAAAAGAGGATAATCAATTGGCATGTAACTAGGCACTCGTTAATTATGGAAAATGAAGTATTTTAATACTCGACTTTGTCTCATTCATCCTCCAAGAAACTTATTCATTGATGACCACTCTAGCTAGACTTTTGGCATGGCAAACGCTCAAGCTTTCAGCGGTGGTGTATCTCCAAACACATGCGACATGAATGCCTCTGGATATCTCTGTCCATGCACCTCAGCATTCTCCACCAGATCCCTAATCTCCTTTTCCTCAGCATCACTCAACTTCACATTCAACGCCCCCAAATTCTCCTCCAAATACTTGATCTTCTTCGTTCCAGGGATCGGGATAATATCATCTCCTTGCGCCATCAACCACGCCAGAGTCAGCTGTCCAGAAGTGCAATTCTTCTTCTTGGCCAGCGCCTCGAGACCGTCGACAAGCTTGAGGTTCTTGGGGAAGTTCTCGGCGGAGAAGCGGGGTGCGAATTTTCGGAAATCTCCTTCTTCGAAATCGTCGGGAGAACGGTAGGCACCGGTTACGAAACCACTGTTGAGATATGTCAGCACGTATTGAGATTGATTAGGAGAAAATACGGACCGGCCAAGAGGAGAATAGGCTACTGTTGCAACGCCTAGCTCCCGGCATGTTTTCAGCAGGTTGACAGTTGAATCCTCGATGTCAATGGCAAATGGTGAGTATTCGATTTGCACGGCATCAATGTGGTGAACTTTGCATGCTCGTCGCAAAGTATCAGCAGTGATTTCACTGAGGCCTAGGTACTTGATCTTGCCCTCACTAGATTGCCGTCAGCTCGGGTCCCAAAATGGCGAATTGAGGAGACATACTTCTTGAGCTCAACCATGGCCTGCACAGTCTTCTCAATTGGAGTCTTTCGATCCACGCGATGGCAGTAGTACAAATCAATTTGATCAATACCAAGTCTTTTCAGACTCTTCTCGCATGCTTCTCTGCAGTATTCAGGGGAGCTGTCAACTGGCTTTTCCTTATTCCCCATCCTGTTGGCAAACTTGGTCGCAAGGAAGATCTCATTACGCTTTCCAGTTCGCTTGAACCACTTGCCCAATAAGTCCTCACTATCTTGATACATGTCTGCAGAGTCCCAATTGGTCTCACCCAGCTCTAAGGCACGGTCGAGTACTTTGAAGCGTTCCTCGTCGGATTGAGGTGTCCCATAGAAGGCCGAGAGGCCCATGAGACCGAAGCCCAAAGCGACGACTTCAGGACCATTCTTGCCAAGTTTACGGGTGGGAAGTTGAGGAGGCATTTTAAGTATGAGAAGTGGTTTGAGTTTAAGTTTTAATTGATTGAAAATTCAAGGAGAAAACCAGAAGGGGAGACGACGAAATAAATGCTTCTGAAAACTGTGGGTACTAGTCACCGATGACTTCAGATTCGGCCCTCTTTAAACTACGCTTCCCGGAGATACTGAGGGGATCGTTATCCCCATGGGCTTAGAACAGGCAAGGGTAAAAGGGAATCCTTATCGCCGAATGCTACTCGGCGAAGAGCTACGAATTTACGATCTGGGCACCATGATAGGACATCAAGGTGACAGCTTAGAAATAGGTTAATCATAGTTCAATTCTTGCTACGGACGTCTGCGGGTGGCAAGTGAAGCGAGTAGTTGAGAATCTAATAGTTCGTGATAGTTCAAGGAAGTTCGATGACGACGTTGCGGGGTATAGCGCGGGGGCGCGATTTTGCCCCTCGCACGTGATCACGGAAAGGGCTTTTTTTAATCAATTTTCAATTTTCTCATCGATACTAGTATTTGTTGTTAAGAGGAAATACATATTCTAAAAAATTGGCTAGGGAATCTGTGATATTGCCTTCTAACTTTTGGGCCTTCTAAACAGGGATGCATAGTACGACACGTGCCTTCCACTTTGGATCAGCAAAAGTAAATCAAACAAAAGCAGCGGACTTGAAATTTTACAACGGCCGTCTTTGTAACTTTATGAGTCGCTAGAGAACACGACAAATTCTAGTAAACATTTGCAAAAGGTGAATCTTATTTCCATTTACACCCACCCACCAGGACTAGCAGAGGTATACCAAACTCCCCAAAACCGCAGCTCTTATATTACATCGCCAGACAAATACAACTCCGTACAATTCTAAAAACAGTGCGTTTCTTCAACATTGATCTATTTATACACCCAATTCCCCAGCGACGATGCTTTCGGTGGTGAAGGTGGGGGTGCGAATACACCAGCCAAAGCGGCTAATTCTTGTTCGCTCATTGAAGGTGCAGACATTTGACTTCCTGCGATCCGGGAAGGAATCGGTGACAGTGGTCGGGGAGGAAGTGGTGGCGGTGATGGCTCCGGAGGTTGAGAAGCCTCACGCTCGGTCGGCGGGGTTGGTGACGAAGCACTTTCTGCACTTGGTAGCGGAATTGGGGGTGCTGGACGAGATGGTGTAGAAGGGGATTGTGATATCTGTGTTAAAGAGGATAATTCGATTTCGTTCAATGGTGCTGGTAGGTCTGTCCCCGTCTCTTTTTCGGCCATTTTATTGCGTTTATATCGAACTGGTCGTGGCGGTATCGTTGGTTTTGGCCTAGACTCGATTTCAGATATTGATGGCAGTGCTGGATCCTCAAGTGGTTGATCGCCCGACACGTCTTTTGCTTCTCTGGTCGAGGACGGCTCCACAGCTCCAATTGTTGGCGACGGTATAGGTGATATTGGTATCGTGGGAGGCGATACCGAGATCTCTGGCAAGGTGATTGTGTGAATCTCGTTTGCGGGACTGCTTGGCGTCGGTGCAAGAACGGGGGACATATTCCCCAGACTCGGACTCAACATTGGTGTAGACTCATTTGGCGAATTGTCTTCTGGGCTTTTTGGGGATAAAGGCTGTCGATTTGGAGGAAGCTGTGGTGAAGGAGACTTCAAAGTAAGAGTGGTATCCCCATTCTCACGCGAAATAGAGACTTCAAAGGTCACCGCTGTATCCGCGCATTCACTTTGAACTGGACTTTTCGGTTCCTCGCTAACACTGTTGCTCGTTTCTAAGACCCCAATCTCGCTCATGTCTTTTCGGGGAATCCCGTGGTAATGTATGTCTCGCTGTATAGTCCCGGCTGGCAGCTCGTAAAATCGATTGGATACAGAACCGGCCAGCTCAGCACTGTCGTATTGCCCCTGCCCTGCGGGCAATTCTGAAACCCCGAAACTTGGGAATGGAAGCTTGTTCCACCATTTCGTAGGACGGGGGTGCCAATCAGGATCATCACGAAATGGGTGATAGCAGCGATAGATGATGAAAGCCACAAATCCCACTAACCACCCAACTGCGACGACAATCAATGCGATGGCCCAGGCAGGGAAGCTGGGGTCTTTCGTCATAGGAGGTGGTACGGATGTCGAGGTCGGGGAGGAAAGCGCAAGTCCAGTTAAAGCCACGCTTGGGTCGCAGGTTTCCCCATTGCATATAAATTGTCTGTTCTCCGATGGAGGAGAATACGGACGGGTGACAATCGCGTCCTCAGGTGTATGCGAGGTACCATTCATTCCAGTGAGGCCAAAGTGGTCCGAGAAGTTCACAACATCGACTGACATGTTCAGGCGGAGTTGAGACATAATCATAAAGAAGCTTCACGAAGATGCAATGTCAGTTCCAAGTCAACTTGAAGAGTATCGTATAATTGGATTTACATACTAAGTTGATGCATCGGGACCTATATCCGTCGGTATGCCAGTCTTCAACTCGTAGAACATCGGTCCAACAGTATTAGCTGTGCTGTTGATATATACCGGACCAAAGTCCATAATGTAATTGTACGTCTGGAATTGTCAGGCATAAACAAGAGGCAGGGCACAAAAGTAACGTACAGCATTGGGCCCAGAGTTTTCGCCAACCCCAACGGCGACAGTAAAGGATGCAAGGTCTTCAATCAAAGGTACGGTGTTCGACTCATTCCAGTGGAGGGTGAAAGGTGTTCCTCCAACTAAGCTTGGAGGCAGGTGAGTAATAAGCATATCTGCTACGACGGGCCTAAATCTAGCGACAACGAAGAACAATAACAACGGAGATGGCGTGCCACTATGACGACTCCTTTGGATATTTGAGAACACGCCATGGGCGAACGTCAGTATCGATGATATTTGTCCAGTAATAGCTTTCCGTAGCGATTCTCCCCGCCATACGGCTCCCAATTGTTGAGCGGCCATAACCTTTGAGCTGAAGCATTTGCGCCGCGTGAAAAATCGCGCATATCCCATGACGTGACAAACGCATGCCAATATGATTACATTTAGAGAGACAGCCAGATCTCGAATTAAGAATCGCAAGAGTCCATTGCCTGTCGATAACCCAAACGGCAAGGAGGAGCAAGGAGGAGAAGGCTCGAAGAAATGGATTCTGACGGCTCTCAACACACTTTCGATGACTGAAATGCCGAGTGCGTCCACTGTAAATATCAAGGACCTGCCGGCAGCAGCGATTGAGAAGCCCCTAAAATTGGTCCGAAGAATATCGAAGTCTAGGAAGATCGCGCTGAGGTGCTCACGACGTTGGAAAAGCAACAATCCCAACAACACTAAGATTTGCCGCATGATAAGTACTCAAAGATTCATTAAAACCATGATTGACGTGCGAAGAAGAAATGTCAGGAAACGTACGCGGGGCTCGACGGCAAGACTCCCAGTTATCGAGGCAGTGACCAACTTGAAATAAGCCTACTAAGACAACCAACAGAAGGAACTACCTTGGAACATAGCATGTTAGAATATGAGCCCCCAAAGCCCAGCACAGCCTGGATTTGTTCCTCCTGTGTTTTTCATCGTCGTGCCGCCAACATTGCAGCGCTCAAAGTTGAACGCAATTGGTCACAAGACAATAACCGGTCGGTCCCTGCGCCTTAGGAGATTGCAAAACCTTGTGATGCAGTAGGTGATGTGCATGAAGCCCCTGCCTTGAAGGAATATGTTGGTGTTGTTGGTTTTCTGTATCATTTGATTCGAGCATGTTTGAGAAGGAGTGCAAACCTCCTGCAGAAGCGAAATACGAGGTAAGCATCATAAGGCACGTGATCACAGCAGCTCGCTGGATTTATTCGACCTAGGCGTAGAGGGCTCTTTAAGAATACATAAATGTGCGTAGTTTAGAAAAAAAAGGAATTTGTTAAATATAATTTCGCGTCAATTAGAACGGTCGAGCGAAGTATCGAATCCCTGAACCGTTTCCCGATAAACACGCTAAAGTTTTGCGTTCCGCGCTAGACTCCAGGCCATGTTTTCTGAACTCCGCCGTTCCTTCCCTGTAAATAAGTCACCCGAATATCAACGCCCTTTCCAACGATGTATTAAGTTTCGGATCACGTTGAAAGATTGGGACAAGACCTATCCAAAGTTGGATCCTCTCCCAGATTCTACAATGATCCTTTTAGCAGACCTTCACTACCCTTCCTTATATGTCGCTGAATTGCAAAGTGTTGACGGATTCCGCGGCCAGTTGAATCTGGTCTTTTCCAAAATTGTTAGTATGTGAGTATGATTTCAAAGAAGCGCACTTTACCTCTCATTCCCCCAAGAGCTTCATAAGCAATTGAATAATTTCTCAACGCGTCGACAACAAGTTGCAAACCATCTTGTAACTGCTCCAGCAGCTTCATCGACGGTGAGCTTTTGCCGTCAATCATACCCACAAATCCCATAGCTTTCGTCTTGTATGAAAGCATGATCATAGCATAGCTGCTTTGCATCGCGCAACACGCAAATACCGGAATCAACCTTGGGGTCGAGTTTGAATTACTCTCATCCATGAAGGGAAAGAACGACATGGGGTCATTCCCTTGATTTGGTTTCGGAAATGGAAGGCCCTGGAAAGAGCGAGCAATGCTTAAGGCGGACTTCAAACAAACTTTGGCAGAAAAATTACTGCTGAATGGAAGAATACTACAACCGGCTGCGAGTGTTGGGCTTTGCGACCGAGTCGAATTCGGCGATAAAGATGGGTCCAACGCCGATGGAAGTTGATGGAAAGTACTGCTGCAACCACATTGCGGTGTCATTGGAACTTCTTTGGCGTCAGTGGAGAGGTCTACCGGTCGAAGATCACAGTGCTTTTTCGTGAATATGGGAATATCAGAGAAGGCGCAATATCGGTGAATTTTTATCCTGGCGCTGTTCAGCTTGATGCGGGCCATTCCTCTCAAAGCTTGAGCAACCTTGAGCTCCGATTCGTCCAGTGAGGGAGTTGGTGAAGAATTGAGGATCCAGGAGTCTGCTATGGTAGTCAATGGCTCTATCCTACCCTCCAATTCGAGCATTCGATCCCGTATTCTGGAAAGATCCGAGTTTGACTTCAAAGTTTTATCCAGATCAATGACGAATTGAGTCGCGGATACTATGACTTGTTGACTTTGGAGGAATGTTTCCCAAGACTAGGTAGGGCCAGTCATCAGTTACGTATCTCCATGAATGCGGACAGAAAAAATACCTCGGTATCGGCCACGAAGGTAGGCGCCTTCGTCGTGAATCGAGGATCATATAACAGAATTGGGGGGTTCTAGACGACGGGTCAATCGTGTTGGATCCAAAATTTCCAAATCACTTACGGAATTGCTGAGAATTGATCCCTGACAGACCATTATATACTGAGGAGGTCAGTGACAACAATCAAATGCAGGATTCAATCAATCTACCGTCATCCACCAAACTCTCCTATTAGCCTCTGCATACCATCCGTCATCATTATGCTTTTCATGAAGTCCCAAACTCATCGCAGCGTTCAAGGCCTGGCAAGCCCGATTCCTCATTTTTGCAATGTTCCCCCTCTGCGCATACTCGTACGTGCTTAACAACAGCAAGGCAATGATGCTTTCATTTTCCAGAGGATTTTGAGGATGGAACTGTTTTCGCGTCAGAGGTGCGGGGTCGCTGCTCAGGGCATCGCCAGGCTGCATTTCCGACTCCACTAATTCCGACTCGATTTCTATGCTTTCGAACGCAGATTGCGCAAATGCTTGAGCTTGTTCCCTGCGTAAGTGCAAAGAATCGCTTCCGGCAGGATCAATATCATCAGGATGTGGAATTAAAGCTAGTGTAGCTGAGATAGCTAAACCTATTGGAGACGAGGGCTCAAAATCTGGAGCCTTTCGGCTGGCAAAGATTGAATCTGGTGCTCGGCGAATCCCCCTCTCTACGTTGTCGGTCACCTGCCATGCCTGGGGTGGTGGTAGGACGGGGAAATATGGATGAATGTAAGTGTAATAAGCCCCCAGACTGTGGAATCAATTATCTCAGCCAAGACAAACTACATGCACTCTGGAAAGTCAACTCACATATCTTCGTCCGAGGAGTAAGCACGGATAGGACAAATTATCTGACCGACATCTGAGACGGGACCTGAATGCTCAGAAGTGTCATAGCCGCTGTCGAATCCACCCGGTTGCGATGAGAAGATAGCATCGAACATCAAATCGGTATCGTCGAAAGCGAAATCAAGCTGTTTCAGTCCTCCTCCAGGCGTCACCATCGACAGCGGTTCCGCAAAAGATGCTGCGAGACTTCCATTCAACATCTGACCCCGCGCCTGGAAGGAGATCTTCTCACCTTGAAAGGTTTCTGGTAAGATCGATAATGAGCAGGTATTGAGCTCATTATTGTTGGTTGGCGAATTGGAATCCCGATTGCCATTTGAAGACGCCTGCGACTTCCGAATGCGCGAGCCGCCCCTTTTACTAGAGGTATAGACACATGTTTTCCCTTTATTGATACACTGGACAAGTCAGTCGACTGGAATGACACCGTTGACAGTCGAAGTTGGAGGCGAATTTACATTCGAACATTCAGTTTTGCCATCACATCGAGTCCGGGACGCCCGACTATTTTTGTCAATCACGAACTCGTGATAGAGTACACACGACTCACCATTCTAGACACGCAACTTTCACCGGCGGAACAGCAAATTTTTTGCGCGCCACCTTGGGCGCCTTCGTAGCATTTAATGCTTTAGTGCTGTGAAAGTCAACCAGGGGGAACAAATCGATTTCCATCTTGGCAGGAGGTACCATAATTTTGCAACAGGAAGGAAGAATTCCTGGAGAATCTCGCACGATATGTACCCCGCCAGCCAGGGACAAGGTTAACTCACTTTGACTTTGATCTAGCCATTTTCGTCACTGCCTTCAGCCCGCAATGCAACAACCTCAAAAAAGCTGCGAGATAAGAACAGCAGGCCGCAATACTTAAATACTCTGCCACGCCCGGGAAATTTCAGGCGAATTACAGACTGTTCATCTGAGTGTTGCATGAGGAAAGAGCAAGTTATCAAGGTCTGCTCCAGATAACAGGTAGGCTTTGATTGGCTGGCAAGCGATGGAAAATTTCAAACCCCGCGGGATTTGAAGCATGTCGCATGGTCAGTCAGCAACGAGCAGATTTCACGACAGCAAGACGTGGAGAAAAACCGTTCGATCAGGCCATCAGGGCTGCAATGGTATCGTGAGAGAGATAGTCAGCCGGCAATTACTCTGACAATGACATCTACGAGGGTCCCGAACACCGGGGCTGACAATGATTTCTAAACAGCCCGGTGAACGCTCCGCTGAGAAAGCCCTTTGCTCAGAAGTATTACATGATATCTACCAGTCTAGACTTCTTCTCTCTACTACGTCTTCACCAGCTTTGTCCCATTTAAGGTCGGTGTCTTTAAACCAGCGCCATCGAAGGCCTGTTGGAAATCATGGATGATGTCCTCGATATTCTCCAGGCCCAAGCTGACTCTGATCAAATCCGGAGTAACGCCTGCCTGAATCTTCTCCTCATCTGGCAATTGCTGATGAGTCGTTCTCCAAGGATGAATGATGAGGGTCTTCGCGTCTCCAACATTCGCCAAGTGGCTGCAAAGTTTCAAATTATCCACCACCGCACTGACTTCATCGATCGTTCCGTCAACTCCAAATGTCAACACGCCACCGTACCCGTTCTTCAAATTCTTCTTCGCGTATTCATGATCTGGGTGACTTGCAAGTCCAGGGTACAGCACCCACCTGACGAGTGGGTGAGCCTCCAGCCACTCCGCAAACGCAAGCGCGTTCTCGTTATGCCTCGCACCTCTCAAGCTCAACGTCTCCAACCCCATTATGAACAACCAAGCATTGAAAGGACTCATACACGGTCCAAGATCTCTCATGGCGTCCATTCTCAACTTAGCAGCAAGTGCTTTGTATCCATAAGCGTCCCAGAATTTCATTCCATGGTATCCATCAGCTTCCTCCGTGAAGCCCGGGAATTTCCCGCTCTTACTCCAGTCGAACTTGCCACCATCGATCACGATACCACCCATACTCGTCCCGTGGCCACCAATCCACTTCGTCACGCTGTGCGTGATGATATCAGCGCCTAGTTTGAACGGCTGTTGCACATATCCGCCCATTCCAAATGTATTGTCGCAGATGAGAGGGATGCCAGCATCGTGTGCTACCTTCGCTATGGCTGCAATGTCGGGAACGTTGTGTTTTGGGTTGCCGATGGTTTCGATATATACTGCGCGCGTCTTGTTGTCGATAGCGGCTGCTATCGCGGCAGGGTCCTGACCCTCGACCCATTTTACGTTGATCTGGAACTTCTTGAGGTATACCCGGAACTGATTGTACGTTCCGCCGTACAGCCAAGATGTACTGATGAAATTGTAGCCGGCTTCCATTACTGAGGTGAGGGCCATAAACTATTTCGAGTGTTAGCATTACTCAACTGTTTCTTCAGTTGCCTGAGGGAGGAGTTACCTGAGCAGCATGTCCACTAGCCGTGGCAACAGCCCCGACCCCACCCTCCAGCATTGTCATCCTCTGCTCCAGCACACTGATTGTTGGGTTCCCCATTCGCGTATAGACGTATCCATCTTTCTCCCATGCGAATTTACTCGCGCCGTCAGCAGCGTCCATGAAATTATAAGAACATGTTTGGAATAGGGGCACGGCACGTGATCCGTTGACAGGATCGGGTTCTTGGCCGGCGTGTAGTTGGAGAGTGTTGAAGCCTGGCTCCCTGAGACGGCATTAGCGCGTCTATTATTGTCACGGGTAAGAGAAAAGTATACTTTGTAATTCCTCTCAGAGATCCTGAAGCTGGCATTTTGCCGAATTTCTTCCGTTGAATTGGGAAGTTTGTTGGAGATGAAAAGAACAAGTGTTTTTCAATCTTCTCTTTTATCTACTATTCAATTCCTTTCCCCCCATTGTTCCTTTTCCTTATCTAATGATTTCGAATCCCGTATTCTATCGTTCCAATATTTCCGTTTCCTCATTGGCCATCTTCTCAAACCCCGGAGGTTACATTGCCCAAATCCCGGCGATGTGCCAAGAGATAGTGTTATCTTGCATCTCCAGAGCCCGAGATACGGGTCCCGAGATGGATGAACGCCTTTCGGGATTTTGTGCAGCGTTGCAATGTGGGGTGCTTATGGAGTGGTGTGCTCGTCCCGTCCCGCCGCGGCAGTTCGCGGTGTGGGCCAGGGGAAGAATAAGTGATGTCACGTGCTTCTCACGATGATATGTTCCTCTTGCGTCGAGAGAATCTCAGGGGGCGCTTTTTGCTTGAGCTACAGAGTCTAGGCTCTCCAAAGTAGCAGAAAGCATCAAAAGTGTCGTGGTGTAGTGTCCATACAGCGCTAGATGATGACTTTTATGGTGTAGATGCGAAACATAAAGCTATACAGACAAAAGAGTTCCGCCTGACCTGCATGTGGGAGTTTCAATCTCAGCCTGAAGGCTTAGACCGTATTAAAAGCATGTATTGTATGAATACGAATTTGGATTATTATTGCTGTTTAAACCATAGTACGCTTTCAAATCCAACTCCCGAAGCCTGACACTGTCCTCGCAAGGAGACAGGAAGCATTTCACCATTCGGCTTCATTCATAGTTGAAGACTACATTGACACCTGGCCTCTTGTTGACAGTCAATGAGCTTGAAAATGTCAGCACAATATTTCCGAATAACGGAGTAGCAACTAACAAGACATCGGGACGAGAGTAACTTCCAATTGGGTCGAAATCCATCTGTTGATATCGTTAGTACTTGCTCCAACACTGTCCGGGTTGCATACTCTTGCTTCATCCAAATCGGACAGATTCAAGGTGGTGTAAAGGATATCTTCCTTGTCCCACACTGGCTCAACGAGGAATGTCCCAAGTGGGCCCACAATACATGAGCCTCCGTGGTTCAAAATGTCATCCTGTTTCCAGGGCTCCCCTTCAGGATTCTTGTCGTGATGCTCTGGTGTGAATGGTGGATAGTCAGAAGGGAAGTCTGACACCTGCTGATGTTATTACACTGCCCTCGCGGAGGTGACTAGAGACAGATACCTTGCAGAATTGGTTCACGGAGATGACGAAGCATCGCCCCTCCTTTGCGATATGCTGCATCGAGGCTAACCAAGATGGTAGGTCATCCGCATGGGGTGCGATATAAATCCTGAGGATTCACGTTAGCATCGCCTCAGCATCACGGAGGGCAACTTACTCGACACCTAGTTGGTACAAGGCCATGCGGGCAGCAGGCATGTAGTTCTCCCAGCATATCAATCCTCCTATCTTCCCGAACCCAGTATCTACGATTCTCAGAGACTCGCCGGAGCCTCTGCCCCACACAAGACGCTCTACCCCCGTCGGGATGAGCTATACGTAACCCATCAGCACCTTGAACTGAGAAGGGGGGAGGACAAATTACTTTTCGATGGCGCCCCAAAAGCGTTCCATCCTTACCAATGATGACCGCCGTACAATATAGCGTCCCACCACACTTCTCAATTATCCCAATCGAGAGGATAACACTATGATCCCGAGCACAATTCTGCAACACACCAAATTCGGGCGATGGGATCGCTAACGATGATTCGCGATACTTAGCATACCATTTCCGGCCTAACAGGTCAGCGAACACCCCCACATACAAGGAAAACAAGCTTTAACACGCAATACTAACCTCTCGGCTCTCTGGCTCCGATGGTAGCATCAAATGCGTATCTCCACGGGTACGCTGATAAGAATGCCTCCCTAGGTCCCGTCAGCAACTTCCCCTCAATTCTTGAACGGCCAATGGACTTACGGGAACGCCACTAGCTCTGCACCCTGAGCTGCAGCTTCCGCGGTGAGTTTCTCAACTTTCTTCAGACTTTCTACTAGGTCGAATGCCACAGGTGCTGCTTGCACTGCGGCGACTTTTACAGTGGATTGAGCTTGAACCATGATTGTGTAACTATGGCTTATTGATTTATTTTGCAACTTGAAGTTTCGACTGACGAGAATTTCAGTGTAACTTTCCTGCCCTTTTTGATTACTCTGGATTTGGAGACACCGTTTGAGTTGGGTGGGGGAAGGAAGGAGCCAAATCCCGATCCCCGCTTAGGCGACCCTTGGAACCAGACCCCGATCAACATCGCATTGTTCCACATCCAAGAACTTATTCGGGATTCAAGATACTGCTCATTGTGGAAACTTACTGTGCTTGATATCTGATAACGCCTGCCTCCTTATCAATTAAGAATGTCGTAATCTGGCAATTACGAAGTGCTCAGTATCACTTGGTTGAGTTGGCTCTGCTTTCCCTTACCGGCAGATTGCGTCAAAATGAGTAAGTACTTTTATTCGCGTCTGTGAATTCCACCGGCTCACTTCAACTAGTACTTAATCATACACCAACGTTAAAAAACGATTACCAAAATCTAATCCCCAATCAGAAACTCGCCCTTCTCAAGTCCTTCCGTTTCGAGTGCGGGGTTGAACTCAACAATGTGACGATTGCATACAAGACCTGGGGAAAACTCAATACACATGCAGACAACTGCCTTGTAATCTGCCACGCGCTTTCTGGCAGCGCGGATGTTACAGACTGGTGGGGTCCGCTGCTAGGACCTGGACGAGCGTTTGATACTTCGCGGTATTTCGTCTTTTGCGCCAATGTTCTAGGGAGCCCGTATGGAACGACAAGTCCGCTGAGCATCAATCCAAAGACTGGAAAAAGTTATGGGCCTGAATTTCCGCAGACTTGCGTTCGAGATGACGTTCGGTGCGTCTTCCGAGCCACTGCAAATTTAGAATACACGGCAACTGATGTTTATATCTAGCCTCCATAAATCACTTCTCGATGCACTAGGTGTTCGAAGCGTCGTAGCTGTCGTTGGCGGCTCAATGGGTGGTATGGCGACACTTGAATGGCCACTTTGTACTCCGTCAGGTTATGTGAAAAATATGATACCTATCTCGACATCACTTTGCCATGATGCGTGGGGTATTGCATGGGCTGAGGCACAGAGACAATGCGTCTTCGCTGATCGCGGATATGAAAATGGATATTATACTACTCAGCCAAAATCTGGATTGGCGGCCGCAAGAATGGTGGGAATGTTGACCTATCGCTCCTCAACTTCGTTCGAGAGGAGGTTTGGAAGAGAGGGGCATTCCGCTAGAAAGGGGGAGCTTGCGAATGAGATGAAAAAGAATGGAAGTCTACGCCACGACCGAAGGGACAGTGGAATACTAGCCTGCGATGTGACGAAGTCAGATATTCTGAAATTCAAAGCGCAGTCATACCTCCACTACCAAGGCCAGAAATTTACCAATCGCTTCGACGCCAATTGCTTCGTTCATCTCACCCGCAAGATGGACGCTCACGATGTTTCTATTCATAGCAATCCTCAATTCCCACACGGAGCATTGGTGATTGGAATTTCGTCTGATGTTTTATTTAGACCCGAGCAACAGGAAGAAATCGCCCGACACCTACCAGAATCGAGGTTGGTTATCATTGAGAGTGAAGAGGGACATGACGGGTTTTTACTGGAATTTGAGAAGTTGGGGCGTCTTATTGAGAGATTTTTGAGAGAAAAGTGCACTTGGGTGTATGAGGCTCCACTTTCGATAGGAGTAGAGCAGGTGATGGAAGAGGTGGGGGATAGTATTTTTGGGGAGGTGGAGAGCGGGTGGTGGGGCGGTACAGAGGAAGTGGTTGTACGATAGGCTACGTAGATTCCGGGGATTATCATTATTAGATTTATGGGAATTATTTCCAATTATATCCATTTGGTTTTCATTGCCATCAGTAGTAATTGCAACATCCAACGGCTCGAAATAATTGAGTGGTCAAGAGTTGTCGCGAGGGTTACAAGATAGGACTAGACTCCGAATAGTCGACAGGTTCCTCCTTCCCTGATAACAAAATCTAGTGCTCTGATAAGGTTAATTCTAGTAATTAGACTCTCGGCGTGACATTCCTCTTACACCTCGTGTACCACAAGTGCTGATTTTACTGGGATTGACGAATCGGATGCCTGCACACGCTGGTCTCCATCCGGAATAGCAGCAATTTCACGCCGCCGCAGGGGCCCGTAATGTCAGAAGCAATGAAATGAAAATCATTTCCATCTTTCCGACATCAAAAAGTATGCTTCGAGAAGCCGTGGAATCATGAAATACAGTGCCATGTATTTATTTGCGCTGCCCTTTTCCCTCGCTCTCGCAGCCGGTATAAAGGCTCAGATTCAGAAGCCGCTAGTTTCAGGGGACGGCGATGAGTGTCACAACGCGGTCCGTACCACCTCTTTCCACGCCTCAGTGGACCATCCTGATAATATCTAGTGCACCGCTCTACAAAACTTCCTAGGAGAGCAAGTGTACTACAACTCGCATTCCCTGCTGGAAGGATTCCGAGATGAATTCTACTCAGCCCGGCAAAGGGACGTTATTCCCGCCTGCATCGTGACCCCGCTTTCAGGGGCAGATGTATCGCAAGCCCTCAAAACCATCAAGCAGTATCAATGCATCTTTGCTGTTAAATCGGGAGGACATGCGATGTTTCCGGGTGCTTCTAATGCCCCTGGAGGTATCACGATTGATCTGAGAAAATTGAACCTCATTGCATTTGACGAAGAGACGCAGACGACAGAAGTTGGTCCCGGAAATCGGTGGGCGGACGTCTATAAGGTTCTTGAGCCTTTGAACAAGACTGTTGTTGGAGGTCGCAGTAGTCAGGTTGGTGTTGGCGGGTTCATTTTAGGTGGTGAGTGCCCTCAAATGATTCTTGAGATGCGTGTTGATCGCGGACTTAGGGGGGATAAGCTTCGTTTCTCGCCGTCACGGTTGGGCTCTTGACAACGTGAAGAACTATGAGGTCAGTTTCTTCCTAAAGTGCTTTGTATTTCCTAACAATCAGCTCAGGTCGTGCTAGCAAATGGCTCTCTTACCAACGTCAACCAAGCCTCAGCTCCAGATCTCTACTGGGCCCTCCGCGGCGGTGGAAATAACTTTGGTATCGTGACCAAATTTGACCTCGAAACGCACGACCAAGGCCAAGTATGGGGCGGCACAAAGTACACTATCGTAGACCCAGACGACATATCTTTGCGGAGGACCGCGCTCGGCTTGCCTCCTTCCTCATTCTCCTGGTCCCCGACGTCGCTTTTCCACCTTGCCGGACGTGGAGTCCGGAAAGCTGCCTGCCAATTTGGGTATTGCATGACTGTAGACAAATTCATGAAAATAGGAGTCGACATTGTCATGGCTGAGCAGAGCGATCGTTTCGCGCAAATGTGGATCAATTTTGCGTATTCCAGAGAACTCGGCTCCTTCTTTGTCGGGGGCACGTTCGTCTATTCGAAAGCTGAAGAAAACCCACCCGTCTTTAATGGATTGAACGAGATGTCCAAGCCATTTATGTCCAGTCAAAAGATCCAGAAGTTCACAGGCATGTATTCCGAAGTCGATGGCTTCAATGTTCCTGGTTACCGGCAAGTTGCTCCTGCAGCCCCGAGTTAGAAGGCAATGATACTAACTAACAGTATCGCAGATGGGAGTGGGCGGCAATCACGATCAAGCCCGACGCGAAGTTGCTGTCAAAGATCTTTGATGTGGTCATGGAGGAGACGGAGAAGATTTGGGATATCAAGGATGTTATTCCCAGCGCCGTCGCTCAACCTATCAACAGGGACGAGATTCGCCTCTTTAGCAAAAATGGGGGCAACTGTCTTGGATTTAAAGAAGATGAGGGGCCGTACATGAGTGAGTCTTGACAATATCCTTTAGAGCTGTACTGATTAGATTAGTTTTCAGTGTTGCCTTTCGCTGGTCTAGGCCAGAAGACGACCACAGGATGATAACAGCCGCTAGCAATGTTATGGAACGAGCGGCAGCGCTAGCCAAGGACATGGGTTTAGACCATAGGTATATTTACCAGAACTATGCAAATGCTAGTCAAGATGTTTTCGCGGGCTATGGAGTGGAAAATCGGGAGAAGCTGAGGAAGATTCAGGACAAGTATGACCCTGAAGGTGTCTTTTCGACGCTTCAACCTGGATATTTCAAGGTTTAGAGTTCTCCAAGGGTAGGCAAACGGACTGCACTAGATTAATGACTCAATAGATTGTATATACGGCCTTGGTCACTCTGTACTCCTCATCTAACTTTTGTTGACTTCCCTCTCCGATTCTAAATTTCCTTCAAGTCAAACTAGGGACCGGCGGGGGCTGGTCCGCGGCAGGGCATGGACCGCCAGCTCCAGGCATCGCTATCACTATCAGTAAGACATCTCAGAAAATCGATGAGAACAAACTTACTATCCCAGGGTCTCAACAGCGGCTTATCCCCATCCGCATATAACTCGTCCATCGCCCTAATCGGGAAATAGCACTTTCCCCACGGCTCAATATTATGCGCACTTCTCAACCATCGACTACATCACTCATCAGCCCTGTCCTATATGTTCCCTTTGAGTCTTCTATTTGGGAAGCAAAAGACTTACTTGTCACCACCAAAACTCGTCCCATTAACCGTACAATACGCAAAGTCCATAATCCCCACCGGAATATGCACATACTCGCACTCCGTACTCGCACACTCATAACATTTCACCCTAAAGTTCTCACTATCCCCCGGCTGGGTCGCATCCCAAAAACTACTATTATACGACCACGTCTCAAACGGCCTATAACTCCCACACCGTGGCAACTGTCTCACAATATCCGTCTCATTAGGATACTGCCCATCAAACTCATTCAAGGTATTGATCAAACCGTAGCAATTCTGCGTGGTTTTTACGTAGAGGTGGGGATTGTTGTCTGCGGGGCGGCGATCGGGAAGCGTGCAGAAATAGGTCCAGGGGAGACTGGAGTTAAGTTTTCGGGTCGCGATACTGTAGCCGTCTATTACGGGGAATTCGAGACAACCGCCGTTGAAGTCGAAGTCTTCTTTGGCGGTAGGTCCCCATTTGTAGGTGCGGGGCCAGTCGTGGGCGTTGTAGAGCGGGAGTTGTGGAAGGAGACGTGCATCTGGGGTGTAATTAGTGAAATTTCACGAAGGGACAAGAAACTGGGGCATGTACCTTTGCTTTCTGGCCCTGTGGCGAGAGTTAGGTGGGGGAGTGTGGCGAGGAAGTTCAGAATTAGGAAAGCCGTTCGGTGGGGTAACGAAAATGAATACATTTTGCAGATTTCCTTTGCACAAGCAATCGAGATTTAAACATTAAATCAAAGTCTTGGGAAGCCCTGATATAAGTAGCATAACCCCATGAACTGATATCCTCAAAATCAATTCAGCCTACAACCACGCCACCATGCATCTAGCGGCTATGTATACTTTCACGTAAAACGCCAAATTTTCTGTGCTCTGGTCGTACAGCACTAGCAGCTCGTAATTTTACATGGATCTTGTAAGTCAATCCACAAAATATTCGGTCGCAATTAATACCCAGCGCACCTTATTCCACGTGTATTAGACACTTTCCCCGCATCAGCAAAATTTCCTATGCAAGGCATGTAAGACACAACGTAACATTGCCCTACTGTACCTCGTTAGATGCTTAGCATAAATTAGTTTTGTGGCCGGGAGAATAAGGAGGGTTTAGCGAGTACGAAGCCTAGAATACAGGGCTGGTGGGGCAGGGGCTATCATGGTGGGGAGGTTGGGAGAATTGAAGAGGATATTTAGAAATTGACGATTGTAGGATTATTGTAATACAGCAGCTATACTAGCTGTTAAGGATTGTTTCTGGTCAAATAAAAAGACAGAGTTTCAATGTGATGTTATTGCATCACGTGCGGGGTAGAAGAAATAACCTCATGTTGACATCGTAGGCTAGCACGAATCGTGCTAATCTATTCCCTTGATTTATTGTAGTAGCAGATTCCTTACTTGGGATATCATTTTCTCTGCTCTTTGGCTTATTAATAAAATCTAAGGCATTATTCTAGCATTTGATCCCCGGAGACGTAATCTACTTCCACTGAGATCCATGTGACTGCACGATATGAACTATATGAGAAACTTGGATCGAATGAAAGATAAGACTTTCAAGTCTATCTCACAAGCCTTCCCTACTCAAAATCTAAATGCCAGATTCCGAGGCTTCTATCCGATCCCCATGTTCAAACCCCGCTCTTGAATCCAAATCCCGACCTTACCAATAACCTACAGTGCTTTAGTCCTAGGACAAACTCGACGGCTTCTGTGTCTTGGTAGTTTGAAGCTAATCGATCCAGATAATTATATTCAGATAAGCACCTCATGTTAGTTGAAAGTATGTTTCGACTCCGTTGTCAAAACGTGGGGGCGGCTCCCTACTTCCCTGATTTCTGGCCGGCCGATTCAATTTACTAGTTATTAGGTGATTGTGATCCAAGGCAAAATGGGTGAGTTGTAATTGGGGTTTATGAGAGAATAAATCAGAGTATCTGGTCAGATTCGATGATCTTGAGATTAGGATTGATGCAAACCAATTACTTCTTGAAAAGCAATTGCAGTACGTATCAACTGAGGCAGAGACAACTACAATAAGCGTTGAAACTATTTGAACAAAACGAGAAGTCTGTGAATGGGCTATACTAGCCATCATACTGCATCAAATTTCACCACCCCTTGAAAAAGAGACAACATCCAAACCCCCAATTCGGTTCTCTCGACACAATAGCATACCGAAAGCACGTCAACAATGCCACCACTCAAAGAACAAAGAACCACAATATAAATACTCTATGGGCTGCTACATGATACTTGCTCCACATACTCCCAAGTATATACTGACATTACCAAACAAGCCTCCAGCACAAAAAAGTACCGGATCCATCTAGATTACCGACAAGCTTCTCCATCACCCAACAATCATGCAATCTCATCTTACTATCTACCCATCGCCACACGGCCCTCTCCGCCTCGTTATCAGAACCATCAAACACCGCCTCATCCGATCCAAATCCAAATCCCGACCCTGATACCAGTCGCCCCACACTTTCACCCCCGTTTCGTCCTCCACCCTCCAGAGAACCATCCTCCTATCTCCACCTTAAAACCCTGCTTATATCTCCACCCCTCCCCTCCAGCGCAAAATGTCAACAAGCTAAGATTCTCAATATTCCACACGAACCAGAAACAAAAACAAAAATGCCACTCCTGCATGGCCCCTCCCCCTTCCCCTCCTCGCACCCCGCCACAGAAAAAGCTGAAAAACAGTGGCTCGTCCAAAAATACGGCGGTACATCGCTCGGAAACCTCTTGCCCACCATAACAGGAACGATTATTCCAAGCTATGGAAACGGGAATAAGATAGCGGTGGTATGTTCCGCTATTTCGGGGGTGTCGAAGAGGGAGGGAACGACGAGTTTGTTGCTTGCTGCTATAGATGCAGTTACGACGCATGGGGGGAAGGGGAAGGAAGAGGTAGAGGTAGAGGAGATAGTGGGGAGGGTTGGGGAGCTGCATTTGGAAGTGCTGGGCAGATTGGGGTTGAAGGTGGAGGGTGATGTGAGGCGGGAGATAGAGGGGGATTGTGGGGCTTTACTTGGGCTTTTGAAAAGTGCGCAGGTGAAGGTAGAGGTGGAGGGTGGAATTACAGCTTATGAGAGTGATGACATTCTTGCCTTTGGAGAGAAGCTTGCTTGTCGACTTGTGGTCGCCGCGTTACGCGATAAAGGGGTGAAAGCGCAAATGGTGGTGCTCGATCATGTTGTAGACGCTGCCTATGGGCCCGAAGCCGCAAAAGCAGAAGCAGAGTTAGGACTCCGATTCTTCGATGGCCTAGCAGGGGAAATCAGGAACTGCGTCACATATGTCCCTGCTGATACCGTGCCAGTTGTCACGGGTTTCTTCGGCCAGATGCCTAATTCTCTCCTCCACGGCGTAGGAAGAGGCTACTCGGATCTCTGCGCCGCCATGGTAGCATCCGCCTTGCAAGCCGAAGAACTACAGATTTGGAAAGAAGTAGATGGGGTGTTTACTGCTGATCCGAGAAAGGTTGAGAGTGCGAGATTGCTGAGCACGATTACGCTTGAGGAGGCGGCGGAATTGACGTATTTTGGGAGTGAGGTTATTCATCCGTTTACAATGGATCAGGTCAGGAGTGCGGGTGTGTCGTTGAGAATTAAGAATGTGAGGAATCCTGAGGGAGGGGGGACGATTGTTTTTCCGGAGAGTGGGAGTGGGAGTGGTGAGTCGACGCCGGGCTCTGGAAGTGGAAGTGGAAGTGGAAGTGGAAGTGGGAGTTCGACGCCGAGTTTTGAGAGGGCGATTATGAAGGCGAATGGGTATTATGGACCTTTGAAGCAGCGACGAGGTCCTACTGCGCTGACGACAAAGACGGATACATTGCTCGTGAATGTCCAGTCGAATCGGCAGACCAAGTGTCATGGGTTCCTGGCGCAGGTGTTTGCTCAGCTGAATAGCCTTAGTGTGGTAGTAGATTTGATTACGTCGAGCGAGACGTCTGTCTCTTTTGCTTTAGCCCATGTTGAGAACATAGTGCGTCTGGTGAAAGGGCTAGAGAAGTGCGGGAAAGTTGAGGTGTTGCATGGTATGGCGATTGTGAGCGTGATTGGACATCGGATGAGGAATATGGTTGGTATAGCGGGACAGCTATTCTCGACGCTTGCGAGTGGTGGGGTTAATATATATCTGATCGCGCAAGGGGCGAGTGAGATTAATATTTCGTGAGTCTCTCTACCTTTGAGATGAGAGAATTGGGACTGATATCTGGAGACAGAGTTGTAGTCAGGGAGACAGATGCGCAGGTTGCATTGGATATCGTCCATGAAAACGTGTTGGGGATTCCCAGAATTGAGACTCATATCCCTATTATACAGAATCACTTAATGAAAGGTACGTTGAACCCGACGATGTAAGAGGGATTGCTGAGCATTAACGATTGCGTATTGACAGGACCTTGGTTGTTCTGATGAATATGAAGGAGAAGTGTCCTCAGAAGAAAGAAACTTCTAGAAGGAAACCACTCCGATGTATTCGTGTGAAAATCTGCATTGATCTAAAAGGAACGACAGTATAGAATGACTCGAAGTTAAAGAACTTCATCTCATAGCTGCCACTAAGCACGGGTGGATGCGTCAAGCTTCCATGTTACATCACCATCTTCACTTTCAGCTGAGGCTCCGACAAACATGTTCTACGTTGAAAAGAAGAAAAAGGTAGATTAGGAAGATAGATTTTGGAAAACCGGGAGACAAAGGAAGGGAAGTGGCAATAATGAATTTGTGCAAGTAAGAATTCAATGAGACTGTCGAGGAAACAAAACAAACATCGAGCGGTCGGCTCCGCCTTTTCGGGAACCATTGGTCATAATGATGCCGCTGTAGCCGCCATATTGTCCCCAAACATGCAGCGGATTCAAGACTAAGTTTTTACCATCTATTTAATTATCCTTCACCTTCACCTTCACCTTCACCTTCACTTGTGTCCGCACAGTCTTTCGTGATTTCCGCAGTTTCATGTATGCCAAGAGTTGTGCCACCGGCAGATCGATATTAATAATCCATTCAGCAGCCGCTCCACTTTTCCGGCTAGCTGTCCGCATTGCCGTCACCCGCCCCGCGAATCATCAACAAGCACCTGTGTGCATCGAAGCAACAAGGCTGATACCCGCTCGGTCTCGGTCAGTATACTTTCACTCAAGTACATCGACAAAATACTTTGCACTTCTCGGCATTCGTAACATGATACGGTAACATGAATTCCCAAGGAGCTATGGGATTGGGGGCCCATCGATCTCTCCTCCCAAAGGGAGAAAAGCGCCAGGGCTCATCTTCCTCGTCGCCAATTAACCCTACCGCCCCGGCAGCCTCTCCAGCCAAGCGACAATGCATTTCCAGCGCATGTATGCCGTGTCGACACCGAAAATCCAAAGTTGGTGGACGAGAAACCCTTTCCATTGATAGCACAGGCTAATAGTCTTGAGCAGTGTAATGGAGCGAAACCGGCCTGCCATAATTGCGAAAAAGTCCACTTCACACGATGCTATTATGACCTCGACAGCGATGCTCGAAGAAAAGGTACCCTGAGGAAGACCATCAGCGTGCTGCAAAACGACATCAAACCTCGAAATATTATACTCGAAGTCCTGGCCAAATGCTCCGATGCCGACGCCGACGATATCCTTCAATTGCTACGGTCGAGCAACGATTACGGGGAAATCGCGAAGACGGCACAGAATATGGTCACGACGGCAAATGGAAAGGGAGGACCATCTGCAGATATTGAAAACACACTGGCAGAGTACTCTGGCAAGGCTACGACTGGCAAGCCTGGAGATGTGGCGCTCTATGGACATACCTCGAATCTTCCTGCCGAAGAGGACAACCCTCCTCCTTCCGACGTTGTCCAATTGGGCTCTTGGACGGAAGTCACAAACGACTATGGGCTTATCGAAGACCTCCTGAAAGGATACCTCTCCTGGCACCACCCTGTCTATATGATCTTTTCAGAAGAGATCTTCATGCACGGTATGAAAGATAGAAAGCTCAAATATTGTACACCTTTGTTGGTCAATGCGGTCTTGGCAATTGGATGCCATTTTTCAGATCGCGAGGAAGCGAAAGCGGACATTTCTGATCCCACCACACTTGGGGATCACTTTTTTGCTGAGGCGGAACGACTCTTCAAGTTGGACTCCCGGCCTTGTTTAACAACCACTCAGGCTTTGGCATTGATGTCCCTACATCTAGCTATGAACAGCAAAGATAGCGCCGGGTGGCTCTATTTTTGCCAAAGCATAGGGATGGCCATTGAGCTTGGACTGAACAAAGACCAAGCCTCTCTGAAAAACTCCAAGATAACCCCCTCGGAAGTAGAGGCTCGCCGCATTACATTCTGGGGAATCTATCTTCTGCAAACAGCCTGGGCCATCTGCGTCGGGCGCATTTCTTTGATACCGCGGACAGCAATCCGAGTCGAGAGGCCTCACATATTGATGCCACTAGAATCCAAGCTGTGGAGGCCATACGGCCATTCGGACCATATTGACAGCGTGCCAGGCCCTTTGGAACAACAAGGATTCAGCTACACCCTTCTCTCACAGGTCGGTCAGCTATGTGAGCTTGTTGACGATGTTGTACAAATGTTTTATGCTCCCAGGGATCGAGTAACTAGTCGTAGGTTACAAATACACCACGGGAAGCTCAAGACGTGGCTCGCAGATTTACCGCCATGCCTTGCTATCAAAGAGGATAGACCCACATTACCACAGGTTATCTGTTTGCAGTAAGTTGAAATCTCATGCCCTCCATATGCCATTACTAATAGAACTGCAGCATGTTTTATTACAACTGCCAGATCAACCTTTTCAGACCTTTCATCAGACTGGAGATGATAGACTCGGACAAACAGCCAAAACAAATATGCATAAACGCAGCCAACAACATTTCAAAACTCCTACGCCTATGCGTTAAAACGTACGGCCTCAAACGCGTCGGCTTCCTTTACACACATTGCGTTATGACAGCCACGATACTTCATTTATACAACGTTGCCAACACCACTAGAGAAACAGAGGAATCAGAGGCAAATCTCTGCGAAGCAATTCGTGCTTTGTGCGAAATGAAGTCTTCATTCCCGATTGTAGAACGGTATCTGCGATCCATACGCTCACTAACCTTGGATTGGTGTCCTCAGGGTGTTCCTCAAGTAAGCATGTCGCGGTCCTTATTTTCCATCCCAACGATTTTCGAGTAACTCTGCAACACGAGAGTGTCCCTAGCTTCTGCATCCACCCGTTAAAATACCCACAAAGAAGTACAGCTAACTCTCTCCTAGTCCGTAGCAGACACCCTCTCCTCAATAAATATCAGCAGCACCCCACTCTCCAACCCCAGCTCCACACCCTCATCCTCATCCAGCTTCCCCCCAACCAACCTCCCAATCAACACCCGCAAACCCTCCGCCCCCGAGCTAATCCTCAATCAAGACGTCCAAGACGCCCTCTCCCAATCCCACCCCAACATGAACATGAACAGCAACTTCCCCTTCTGGACACACAACCCAGCAATGCAAGACGGCATGCCCCTCGGCCCCATCGATAACGGCAGCGCGCATCAGAACCAGATGGATATCAATTCCATGCTGGATGGAGCGCACCCGGAGCTCCAGCGCGATGGCTTTACGATGGGTAATGGCTTTGGGATGGGTGATGGGCTTGATGAGGAGACGGCTGCGTGGCTTTGGGATGGTAATGCAAGGGGTGGGATGGGGATGATGTGAAGGGAGATGAAGGAGCAGTGGGCCTTATGCTCCTACCTCGATCTCTCTGCGCGAGACTGAAAGTTCAACATATTTGTGTTGAACACAGCATGGGACCATGAATTCACGCATCTTGATCGCGAGCTGAGGAAATAGACTCACCTTCCTTTCATCATCGGGATCAGGATTCAGAATGAAGGTGAATACACTTTCCCCCCCCTCCCCCACATACCTCGAATTCTATTTTACCAAGATACAGCATCTATCATTACACACCTCGTCGTCGCCGTTTCATCAGCGGAGAGGAGGCGAGCCCAAGATTGAAGAACAGTATACATAGCCTTCGTTTTAAGCTTTTAATTTACTTTGAGTATGGTACATAACAAGACCCAGGAACTTGGGTGTATTATGTGGGTATAGGAGTAGGAAGGTGTTGGAGCATTGGATTGGGATTGGGAATCGGGGTTTGTGTATTGCATTGTTAAGTTCAAATGCTATGCAGCTTTTTTGTGAAAACTGGATCGGGTGCCGTGATGATAATAAGAAATTAATTCATGACCTATCTGTGCCTTTTTGGGTTCGTGAGGAGGTAGTATTCATTTAGAAGTCTTGAAGGAACAAAATATACAAATTGGTATCTATTTCCTAGAAAGGTATTGAAAATCTGAATACCAATGCATAAAAACAAAAACCCACCACCGTTTAGTCTTTCTCTTCAAATGTAGTACTCACGTGACATAATTCAAAAATGGATTCTTCTGGCTGTCACCAAGTGATTTGTAGAAATCGAGACATCAGATGAATATGGCTTGCTAAAAGGAGGTGAAATTCGTGAAAAGAAAAAACTAGAAATACCACGATTTATCAGTGATCTTCACATGGGAGGTCTTCCGCGTTCTTACATCATTGGCGGAAAATTGCCGACAGCCACTGGCCGAACTCCCCAGGAACACATCGGGAGCTCATCTATAAACAACAATTGTATCTCCTCAACCCCTCCAAACCTCACCTTTTTTCTCTCTCCCATTGCTGCTCTGTGCACGCGCGCAGTACGAGCCTCACGAATCATTATTTTCGCCCTTAATCGGACCTATGTAGCTTGGCTCAGCGCTCCACATGTCGAAAGCGGGCTGATCTGCACCTAAACGACTCCACCTTCACCAAGCTCCTCTTCTACATCGCATCGCATCGCATCCCCTCTTTTCGAATTCCTTTTCAGCAGCAGCAGCAGCAGCAGCAATGGCATTCCGACAGCGCCTCGCGAAGCCCCTGCTCTACACCACGGGAGCTGCGCTCGTCGGCGGCGGATACCTCTACTACACCTACCGACCCCTCAACATTCCCGGCTCGGACCCCGCAGCTGTTCCTCCCCCCGGCTACGGCGCCGAAGGCAGTTTCCGCCCGCCGCGATTCCCGAAGGTCAAGAGCAGAGATGAGCAGATAGCGGATTTGAAGCGGAGCGGTGGCTCGGGCTTGATTGCCAGCAAGACGTTTAAGCAGAGCTTTGAAGCTGCCCCGCCTAACGAGGACGATGTATATGACTTGTTGGTCATTGGAGCTGGAGCTACGGGAGCGGGAGTCGCGCTTGATGCTGCTACGAGGGGATTGAAGGTTGCGGTGGTGGAGAGGGATGATTTTGCGAGTGGGACGAGTAGTAAGAGTACGAAGTTGGTGCATGGTGGAGTAAGGTACTTGGAGAAGGCGGTTTGGGAGTTGGATTATAATCAATACAAGCTGGTGAAGGAGGCATTAAGGGAACGGAAATATTTTTTGGACACGGCGCCCCATCTGTCGAGTTGGTTGCCAATTATGCTGCCGTTGGATAAGTGGTGGAAGGCTCCTTATTACTGGGCTGGAACGAAGGCATATGATTTCTTGGCTGGATCGGAGGGAATTGAGACTTCTTACTTTCTTACCAAGAGTAAGGCGTTGGATGCCTTTCCTATGCTGAAGAGCACGAATTTGGTCGGCGCATTGGTTTACTACGATGGAGCTCATAATGACTCGAGGATGAACGTTTCATTGGCAATGACTGCGGCATTATACGGCAGCACAGTCGTCAACCACATTGAAGTAACCGGCTTAGAAAAGGACGCGAACGGAAAGCTCTGCGGAGCACGAGTCAAGGATCTGGTACAAGAGAAGAATGGAAAGAAAGCAGACGAATTCGTCATCCGCGCAAGAGGCATCATTAACGCCACGGGGCCCTTCACAGACTCAATCCGAAAAATGGACGATGCCGGAATCAAGGACATTGTTGCTCCTAGTTCTGGAGTTCATGTGGTTCTTCCTGGCTACTACAGTCCCCAAAAGATGGGCCTGATTGACCCCAAGACCTCAGACGGAAGAGTCATCTTTTTCCTGCCTTGGCAAGGAAACACTATCGCAGGTACTACTGATGCCCCTACAACCATCTCCCAAAACCCAGTTGCACAAGAAGACGAAATCGACTGGATCCTCTCTGAAATCCGCCACTACCTCTCCCCAGACATCAACGTGCGCCGCGGCGACGTGCTGGCAGCTTGGTCCGGCATTCGACCTCTAGTCAAGGACCCTAATGCAAAGAACACTGAATCGCTAGTCCGCAACCACCTCATCAACGTCTCTCCCTCGGGCCTGCTCACGTGCGCTGGAGGGAAATGGACAACTTACCGCCAAATGGCCGAAGAGTGCGTCGACGAAGCCATCTCCACCTTCTCTCTCGCCCCTAAGCCCTACCCCAACGCCCCCGACATCTCCGGCACAGAAATGGTCGACGACGGGTCCCGCCTAAACGGAACCTGTCAGACGCACCAAGTGAAGCTCGTCGGCGCCCACGGTTTCTCAAAAACCCTTTTCATAAACCTAATCCAGCATTTCGGCGTCGAAACAGACGTCGCGAAACACCTTACTGAGTCTTACGGTGATCGCGCCTGGACCGTCGCAGCGCTCAGTATCCCTACCGAAAAGAGATTTCCTGTGCGCGGAGAGAGGATTTCTCCTTTATACCCATTCATAGATGGTGAAGTGCGCTACGCGGTGAGACATGAGTACGCGCAGACGGCAGTAGATGTCATTGCGCGCCGCACCCGACTTGCGTTTTTGAATGCGCAAGCTGCGCTGGAGGCGTTGCCGAAGGTTATTGATATTATGGCGGGGGAACTGAAATGGGATAGTAAGCGCAAAGAGGTCGAGTGGAAAGATTGTAAGTTTTTTTTTTCGCTTTGCTTACTCTCTTTGAAAACAAATTTCACACAGTATGGAAAAAAGACTTTTGGTGCTGATTCGACGGGGGAAACAGCCGTAGCATTCCTGGAATCCATGGGTCTCCCGAAATCCAAGCTCACGGCCACACGCAAACAAGTCGAGCAAGGAAAGTTGAGTTTTAAGGACGGGTTGGAGTATAAGATGTATTCACGGCATGATCAGCCGGATGATGAGTTGGAGAGTGATAAGGGCATTAAGAGGGGGAGTGAGGCTGAGAAGTGAATGTGAGTTGAGGAAAGAGGGGGGAAGAGGGGGGAATGGGGGCAGGGGTTGTATTATTTTTAAAGGGAGGTGGGGGAGAAGGAAAGGAAGGGAGATATATATCCTAGAAGCATACACCCTTCCTAATAATAGAAAAAACAAAGAGATTACCTCGTCTACACTATCACATCATTGAACTCCTGATGCATTCTTGGGGATTTCGGCCAGTTATTGTCGGCAATTTTCCACTAATAATATAAAAACATACAAGGTCTTCTATATAGAAATTACGAATCTTTTGGGTATTTTCTTTCTTGTTTTTTATATCTTTTTTTTCTTCTTTTTTTTGCAGATTCAGCACCTCCCTAATATTTCTCTCTTCGATTTCAACTACTCCGTGACAGCCTCGAGGAGTCTCTTTCGATCGCTGTCACGTGTATAGTTCACTTTCTACTTCCTAAAAAAGTCTCAAGGGAGATTGATGTGTCTTGCAAGGACTTTTCTGATTTTCGTCCAGCATTGTATTTTCTGAAATATCATAACGCTCAAGTCATACATTTTCATTGTTGTGGGTCGAAGCTGGGTGTCGGGTCGGGGTTTCAGTACACCAGGAAGATAAACCTATTGCCTTTATAACTTGATCTCTCTTTTTGTCTCTTGCGAAAGCATCACTTCGCCTTTCCCCTCAACACTTTCCGCGTCTCCGCTGCTGAAGGATATTCCTGTCAACAAGAACCATGTCGAGCGAGTAGTATTGCCTTCTTAGAGATCTTGGAACTGTGCACGGGTAGTAGCGGTTTTGGGGTCTCGATATAGACCTGAGATCCTAGTGTTCATTGTGTCGCTCATACTAGGCAAGCTGTGATGTTCGATGCTGACTTTCGTTGCTCGAGACTGTCCAAATTCTCATATGAACACGTGAGCTATATCGAATATCCTTTGCCCGCTGAGTTGCCGCCTTGAAAGCTGATGTTCCAATTCCTTGTGCTACGTCTTTCAATGATATTGCTGGCTGTATTCATATTGGTAGTTGAGGGATGAAGCTTTTCTTGACAGAGGTAGTGAAAATTAAAACTATACCCCTTTGGGACTGGTAATCAGCTATCACCCTCGTCGTGCCACGAACGTTCTCTCCTCTCTCCGCAACTATATCGCGAGAAGTATCTCGTCGAAACGGTAGGCAATCTATAGTGTGCTCTATTATTGATTTACTTCCTTTTCTAGTCTGTCGCAGGTGGTTTTGTTGTTATTGTTTTTGTACTGCCAGCACATCAAATGTACGGTGGTGGCTGTGATTTGATGAACTACTTCACTGTCTCACTGCTCCGCCAGGTAAACTTAAGTGTCGTGGGTTCCTGAGATTTCCCTTCTGACTGTGGTCTTCAAAATACCGTTGCAGTACTATCTAGTCATATCAACTCGTTGAACTCATGGAGCCGCGTCCCAGCCTTCCCCTGGGGCATTCTCATACCGCCGGCGAGTCTCCAGGTAACCACCACTCAGTTTCCAGGAATCTCGCCAATAGCCCTACCGGCAACATAAGTGTGAGCGCTGAAGAATCACACCGTTTCGAATATCAGCCTCTCGCCGAGGGTGAAATCCGCCTCATTCGATTCCTGGATGCCGATGATCTCCGCTGCGAATTGAAGCATTTCCATTTAGATCATGCTCCTCCCTACTGGGCGCTGTCGTACACTTGGGGAACTGAGACGGCCACAAACGATTTATTTCTGAATGACCGAACATTAGCGATACGACAAAATCTGTCTTTAGCCTTAGCAAGGATCGGGAAGCGTGTCAAAGATGAGCATATATATCTTTGGGTGGATGCTATTTGCATCAATCAAGAAGACGTTTCAGAGCGCGATACTCAAGTCTTGCGGATGAGATCGATTTATGCCGATGCGAGCCTCGTTGCCATTTGGCTTGGAGAGCACTTGGATAGGAGTGAACTTGCCATCGAATCAATTGTCCGATTTAGCAATCGAAGAAGATTTCCGCAATCTCCCGAAGGCGGTAATCATAAATATGTTGACTTGCGGCTGGCACTAGAAATCGGGATCGGCACTCTGACTGCCCAAGAAATACAGCACGCTGTTTCCAAGCTCTTCCAAAGACCGTGGTTTGACCGCCTGTGGATCATTCAAGAATCGACGGCGTCAAATTGTAAGATATTCTTCGTTGGCAATGACACTCTTAGATGGGAAGATTTGATTGCCTGGGGATGGGTGTCTGACGTTACAGCCCTTTACACAGGGCACTACCAACGTTTCGATCGCCTCCACCAAATTTCAAAGGATAGACAGCTGGGATCGACCGAAAATATATTCAGTCTGTGTCGCAGATTCCGCATGCGCCATTGCACAGATCCTCGCGACAGAATATATTCTCTCGCTGGTATTGCTTCAGACCTTGAAGGCGTTAACTATGCAGCTAAATACTCTCTTTCGGTGCAAGATGTGTACATAGACGACTTCGTGCGGTTACAACTTCGGATTTCACCTAAGCATAGCCAAATAGACTTCTTAGGATGTGTTATTAGAGTACCTGCCGTTCGCTTGAGTCACTCGAAGCTATTTGGCGACGTCTACGATACTCTGCCAAGTTGGGTTCCGGATTGGAGATTGCGTTTGGATGTTTTCCCACTTCTTAAACCCCCTCTCAGTAGTGCTCCGCGTGGCACCAGTTTCGAAAGAGAGGGTAAAGAACAGGAATATCACGAGAGGTTTTACTCAGCCAGCAAGGATACTATCTTCCAGTGTCACATTGCAAATGTGCTGCAATTGCATGTGCGAGGCTTCACTGTTGATTGGGTGCTTCAGCTGTCGCCGACTATGGAAAGAGCGTACATTCCAATTGAACAAGATGGTCCTGCCGAAGATTGGGCACTATCAAACGGCGATGAAATGTACAATGCTGCTGAAACAAAAGAGCAGGCATTCTTTCGCACTATTACAGCTGATATTTGGTACGGAAGAAGCGCCATAAAACGGCCTCACTCGTACGAACGCCGGGAAATAGAGGCTACAGAGAATCAGCAAGAACTTTTCCAGAATAGGCGCTCTCAAGAGACTTCCCATTTTTCCATGGTTGCAGTAACATACGGTCGTAAATTCATGTGGACGAAAGAGGGAAGAATGGGACTTGCACCAGCAGCCGCAGATATCAACGATAAAATATGCGTTTTCTTTGGTGGCCAAGTTTTATATATCATTAGGGAGGTAGAGGAGGGGAAACACGAGTTCATGGGGGAATGCTATGTGCATGGATTGATGGACGGGGAGGCTCTTCATCCCGATGGATGCTACCAAGAACAGGTTGAAGATTTTGTGCTTGTTTGAAGGGACAATGGTTACCAGGCAACCCATCAAAAAGATTGCTCATCACGTATGCTATCCATCTAGTAGGACGATGCTTGAACTTTCCCGTGGCGTTTCTCAGGCTACACACACACAGCCCCACCATAAACGCGACCCCAACCGCCAGTCTCGCGAGAGCCGTGCAGACAGCCTAGCATAGCACCAATCAAATGGCGACACTCCTCGAAGACCAATCATTCATTGGTCTTCGGTTTTGCCGCATGTTGGTGGCCTCGGTGAACTGTTGGCAGGCAGTGCCGACTCAATGCGGGCCGCATTGCATTGCAAACACACCACTCCGGAGGCTGACTTGGGTTGCACTGCAGCACGGAACACAATGAGATAAAGGTACCTCGATACCCCTCCTTCAGCATCATGATAGCTCGACATCTCGATCATGATTTCTTTCAATACTCACTTCAAGTGAGACCAAGCCCCAAGACATGACGGACGAATTATTCGACCAGCTAGATCACGCTTATGGCTCAGCCTTACATGCCCCACCAAGTCCCTCCCGAAATGTCAAACGACGGAAAATCCGGCCCGCCGATTTATGTGCGGGCTGTATTGTTTGGCTTCCTGCAAAGCATGATTCCAATGGCGGAATCAAGTGCTGTTGTGCGCGCTGCCCGGTAGCGGAAGGACTTGATGATGGAGGATATAACCACCCAGTCATTGTCTTGAAGATTTGTCAAGCTACCGACTCGAATGTGAGGGGAAACCTGGTCTGTGAGGTTGCTTGTGTGAGTTCTTCATTGCTGCTATAATAGGAGAAGAGGGATTCGTTGCTAACTTCGAAAATAGATAACTTCATTCTCCAGCATGTCACTCCAGACGTACCAAAACAAGCGACGAAAAGTCCCCCATTTCCACGACTCAATCCCTATCACCCATCCAGAATCTGGGTCCTATGCTGGGGAACAACTCAAGCTCGAAAAGAAAAATAAATTAGACAAACAATCCTACGTTCGACTCAATCACATCTACCGAATCGAAGCTAGCAAGCTCCGAGGATTCGTGAAGAGAGCCTGCAACTTGCGACTCGACGAAAACAGTTACGAAGCATTGATGGGGAAATTGAAATTATCAAAGGACGACTGGGTAAACACGAATAAATTACGCCAGACGAAAGATCAGAGATTACTTGCACTCGCGAATTCGAATCCAAGCACACAGCAAACTTCCACACATCAACCCGCGGACACTGTTGGGGACTACAGTTCACACCTCTACCGCATCATGTCAGAAACTACTCCTCAAACTCGCCCTCACTCAAATACAGCTTTACCCATCACACCGCAACCATACCGCACTCACCTACCCGACAACGCCCACTCAACCAGAGCAGTTTGCACACCCCTTGTTACCCCTCAGCAACAGGCAAGAACATACTACAACCCTCCCACTTGGCCTACTACCACTCCCATCGCTATATCACAACGAACTTACGGCACCGTTTACCCAGATCGCTATATTCAACCACGGAGCTCGAGCTCTTATGCCCCTCCTAGACCGGATCCTGAGGACGAGAGTTCTTCGTGGCTTTTTGCTAAATGTCTTGTGGGGTTTATTGCTGTTGGGGGACTGGTTTGGTGGTGGGATGCGAGTTCGAGGAAGAGGTAGGGGTAGGGATTGGGGAGACTTGTGCTGGGGAGTATGGGGAATCTAGGAGCTGGCTTGGGTAAATGGTGAAATGATTTCAGTGGTCTAAATTGAAAAGTCCTCCCAGAAAGCAACGCAATCTAACTATCTACCGTCCCAATCACTTATTTTCCTCCATGAGTGCGCTGCCTGCAGACGACCCTTGGCCCCACCCGAGGTTATGCTCGACCCAGACCTCCCCAGCCCTGAATCTCCTCAATCCAGCCAAAACTTATTCTCGTCTCCAAGGCTGATTAATATCACCATTAACTTCCTCAGTCGGCACGAATTCCATCTTCTCAATCTCTGGGAATAATTCCATGACACTGCCGAAAGATTCCTCCGACAATCTGTACTGATATGGTCGAGATTCGATCGCTCGCTCAAAATTAAACAAGTGGTCGGCTGGAAGCGTATAAGCTTCAGAAATGACGTGCATGTTGAAGATAATTCGATGATAGCCTTCACGATGACCAGTATACAATTGCACGTCATGAGAAGTCAAGACTTGGTTCAGAGCATCGATCGGCACAAAGTTCCGTATTAGATCCCGCATGCCTCGATTTGAGTACATTCTGAGCGGCCATTTCTGGATGTCTGAAATCTAGAGTCAAACAGTCAGTTGAATAGCCGCAATATTTTCAGAGAGGAGGAGTTCTCTACGTACAACAGCAAAGGTAACGAGCTTCGGCTCGGAAGCATCTCCTTTCTTCGGGACACTCAAAATGATTACAGGATGGTATCGAAGTGCTTCAGCGGTCGCCTCTGATATTGGGGCCTCAGGGGTGCCTATAAGGTCAATCTCTGGACTTTCAGATAGACTGCTAGCTCGGGCCAATCCGTCTTCCGGCAGACGCATTACGCAACCTGGGACAATTGTGTGGGGGGCTGTTTGGCGGTAGAGGCATTCGAATGTGACTTTGCCCATCTTGAATTGGTGTAATGAGATCTGGTTTTGATGACTGAAGGTCAAGTTTTCTGTGTAATTGGGAACGGGTGGGTATTAAACTGATTCTGATGAGATGAGAGTTGACCGAGGAAATGATGAGTGATGCAGATGAGAGTTCTGGGAATAATTGCCTCTTCTTATACCTCTAATCCTCCGATCCAAAGCTTAGACATATATCTCCATCGAAACACTCTTTCAAAATTGCGAGGGACATGTGGAAAGACAGAACTTGGCTGTCGAATGAGGACTCGCTTCCGACCGAGACACCCTCAGTCACTTAAAAATACCCAAGACCTCATGATACTTAGCAAAGAATTAAACCAAGATACAAAGAAACGGTTGTTTGGAGTTATTGTTCGGCGGCCCTATGGACAAGCATGCCCTTGATTTGGATACGTAGGGTTGGAATTGTAGAGCGCCTGGATGCAACAATGGTGGACTAACGATCGAATTACCAGCCACGCTACAATGGATTACTTTTCTTGAAACTTTTAATTGGTTGATGTTCCATGCAGAATTTCTGAAATTCGGCATCAGTAGATTGGTCTGGGAATCAAGATAAAGAGGATTTTGTGTTGCAAGTTAGAAGCTTGCGGCAGAAGCCCTGAAAATTTAGCGACTGAATCATCTGGAGCCGCCCGGTTTACAGTAACGAGACATTTGCTCTAGAATAAGAAAATTTAAATCTCTGTAGATATTTGGAGAATGGCCGAGGACCCATAGTCTTTGGCTCTCTTGCGTGAATTTTCACAGTTACCTGGCAATACTCAAGAGCAGAAGCAGCCAATGGCTTCGGGGAGCTCGGTCAACTGCCGGTTCCCCGGCTCAGATCCGGGGAGGGGTAACCTTAACACGCGTGGGCCACGCGATGGCGGTTGTGGCGCTATTAATAGCACAGACCAGTGAAATATGACCACCAGAACTGTGAAAGCCATACCGACCCAATCAAAAATATTTTCCGGATGACATGCACCCCTCTACGAACTACACTCCATTTCAGTCCAGCCCTCAGCGATGCGAAAGATTCCCTGATGATTGAAGCATGGAACCAAGGTCCACACCTGCTATCAGACCGAGGCCCAAATCCGTTCCCAGACCGGGATCGTCTCCGAAAGCCACCCCGCGAACGCGAAGAGCTCTCCCCAAGGTCAAGACTGGATGCGCGACATGCAAGCTCCGCCGTGTGAAATGCGGCGAAGAACGGCCCTCTTGCGTGCGATGTATCAAATTCGGTACAACATGTAATTACTCTTCAGATGTGGACGCCAAAAGTGGGAGCTGGCGTTCAGTGTTCTCCGTCTCACATCCAAGTCCTACATCTCAAGCAGTGTCTCATATCCCTCATATCGACATCGAGGATGGCAATCGATATTTTGAGCTCTTTCGCTCCAAAACCTCTGTGGATTGCCTAACTCATACCTCCGATGTCGAGTCGATACGTCTGCTTCTGCTTCAAGCAGGGGTAGTCAGACCGTCAATCCGATATGCTCTGGCTGCGCTCGGAGCTCTGGAAAAGGTCTCGGAAATGGCTCCAGCCCTACCATACGACGATCATTGGGGAACTTGTAGCAAACACCATCGAAATGCCCTCAGATTATATAATCGAGCCATTACTTATATGAAGAATGATGCTTCAAGCGGAGAACAAGATTTACGAACGACGTTAATGACTTGCCTCCTCATCATATGCTTCGAGGCATGGACTGGGAATCGGGTCCTCGCAATCAAGCAGATGCAGACCGGTGCGGGCTTAGTACAGGCCTATCGAGGCGAAAACTCTGGCTCACGGTCAAAATCGGGTTCATCGATTCCAGGAATTGAAGAAAATTTAGTACGGGTATTTGCCCATTTTACGACCCAGGTTGTGTCAATGACTTCCTCCGAAGAACGCTCTCCAGTATGCCATGATGTCCTAAGAAACGATGTACAAGACTGTCTCTCTCGCATGCCAACTAAGTTTACTTCCATAAAGGTAGCGACGGAGTACAAAAGCGTCATTATGCGATACGCGACATACCTTCTTGGAACGTCATTGCAGAAACCTCCACCGCCATCTTTCGAGACCGTTCCCCCCTTCAGCGGGGATCGTTATGTTCACCCCAGTGCAGTCCCCAACTGGGATCGCCATATAGCGTATGTAAAGCAGTGGCTCAACGCGTTCAAGGGCCTCTCCAAGACACTTCATGCTCAAGGTGGAAACAGCATGTTTGAAAGCGCTATCATAAAAATGCACATCAACATGATCTACATATACCTGATTGGGGCTCTAGCCAACAACGAAATGGTATATGATGACTATTTCGGAGAACTCCAGGAGATTGTCGACTTGGCCGATATGGTGGTGAGTCTGCGGGGCAAAAATTCAAAGGCCGCAACATATACTTTTGAGAATGGACTCATTGCTTCCCTGCAATTCGCGGCACAGAAGTGTCGCTATAGCGTTACTAGGAGAAAGGCAATTGAGTTGTTGCTTACTTACCCGAGAAGAGAGGGGTTATGGGATAGTACGTTTGCGGGCAAAATGATGGAATGGGCGGTGGATATCGAGGAAGAATATATGGAGAACGGATCCATTCCTGGCTGGGCTAGGATTACGGGCATCGCGAAATCAGAGAACTTGCAGCAACGAACTGCAACTTTGAAGTGTAGACAGCGGACATCGGAAACTTCGACTGTATACGTGGCGCGGGAGAAAGTCATTTGTTGGTGATGAACAACGGCGTTATTACGGATGGGGGAGGGGTCAAGTTGCGGGTGGAATATTTATATTTTACGGTCTATAGCAGTGGGTAAGTCTATCAACCACTATCTAACACTATTCATATTCCAATGATGTCCAGCCCAGTCTGACATAAGTGTTGGTAAAAATATATACAAGAAGATTTACAGCTTCATAATACATTGCTGAACTCGGGCCGTTCGACGACATGAGGTTTTCAAACATACGCGATCTCGCAAGCAGGTAGAACCATCTAGCTCAGCTTCGAAATAGCGTTCAAGTAAGCATGCCCCGTAGCAGACAACCCCCCCGAACTAGTAGTCAACGGCCAAACATTACCCAACCCCTCCCCATTACTAGCACCATAAGCAACAACATCTTTATTCCCCTCAAAATACGCTACAGTCTGATTGATAAAATCATTGATCATGCCCTGATCCGTGCAAGCCGTGAAGCCATTCTTATCATCAACACACGCGAACTCGGAGACGAAAACAGGCTTTCCGTATTTTTGAACATAGTATTCAACGTCTTCTTTCACGCCTTGGATGTTGTTCTTGTTGACATGGATGCTGGTTACGTCCCAGTGGGTCTCGATTTTGGATTTGAAAGGCGTGAGGAAGTCTTCGTCTTTTTGCTTGCACATGCTGGGGGAACCGAGGATAGAGCCTTTGGCGGCGAGGGGGGCGATGAGGGCGTTCCACTGTATCAAAACTCACAATTAGTATTTTGATCACTAAACTAGGGGATGGTTTGGAGGGAGCCAAGATTTTGCTGGATCACTTACGTCGCTAGCAGCATCCTCAACAGACATCTGGGACGACATTGTGCAAGTGCAGTCAGGCTCATAAAACCCAAACATGATCTTCGGCGCTTGAGCAGTAGTAGCTACCTGACTCTTGAACCCATTCAGTCGGTTTGTGAATTCGTTACCAGTGCACGCAGATCCGCTTCCGCTCCAAAGCATAGGGATACCCATAACGTTCGGGAAAGCTGAGGTAGTCTCAGTAGTCGCGGTGTAGTCGGAGTACCAACTGATGTGTGGTGCTAAAGCGCTGAAAGCTTCTTTGGCATTCGTCTGGATGCCCGTATATCCCGAAAGACCGGCCTTCTTGCCATTGGGAGTGAGATTGGTCTTGCTGATTCCCGATGAAGAAGCTGGGGGGCTGCCGTAGCCCGAGGATGCTGCTGATGATGGTGCTGCCGCCGAGCTTGAACTCTTGACTGGCTCTGGAGTCGGTGCGGGCGCAACATAAGTAGCAGCGCTGCTGCTAGGCGCTTCTGAAGGCTTTGGCGAGGGCTTCTGTACCTTCTCCTCCACAACCGGATTTGATGAGCTTACAGCTACCGCTGAAGAAGGCGGTGCAGGGTTTGAAGGCGCCTCAGGTGCGGTGGAAGGGCTACCCGCGCCGGCCGTGACCGTCACAGTCACCCATTCGACTTCAATTGAGGTCGCGATATCCTTTTTGGCGTGTTCGTGGACGTGTTGGCGAGCATGGATCCCGCCACGCTGGTTGTGCTGAAACTGGCCTTGGGCGAATGACGCAAGCGTTACCCCTGCGAAAACTAATGCGTACTTCATTTTCGATACGTTAAGGAGTGGTCGTGTTGAAAAGGAATGTGGGTTAGATTTTGAAATGAATGTGATTTTAATAATTGGAAAGAAAAAGACGAAGATGGATGAAAGATGAGAGAAACAGTGCAGAGATGAAGAACAAGCAGAAGGGAAAGGAGAGCTGGAAGAAGGAACAATTAAGTTTTCATTACTTGCTTTTGACAAACTAACAGCAGCGGGTCACAAGGGTCCGTATTTTAGATGTGGGACTCCAGAGACTCCATGATAGGTCTTGTCCTCGTGGAATTTTGGCCTCGCACACCATCTGTCATCCCGCGATCCCTAATTTGGCACCTCCGAATGCTGGCTGACAGGGAGGAAGCGGCGGTTGCGTTATTAGCTTGTTTCAGCCTTGGCTAAAAGCCTATCAGAATACAGCCACATAGCCAAGAATAGGGATCAGCGCCTGTGCCTTGCAGTGACCTACACCAAGCGACACGCCATCTACGTACGGCACAGGGGCTGTAAACTTGTAGGATCTTCAAAACGAAATCTCGCCCGCGAAACAAATCAAACTTGAATAAATTGACAAAACTTTCGTTCCCACCAAGGGGCAGTGCTGCCAGTATCAAATGACCAACATACTCCCGGGCGAGATACTCTCAAAGAACGGAGTTATCATATTTAGGGAAGAAATTTCGGCTGAATTTGCGTCTAAACAATCATGGCTAATAGCTAACAAGTAGCAGCAGGAAACAACAGAAAATACAAGATGAGCGACAATATCCTACCCGAAAATTGCTGAAGGTATTGATCCCGATCCGATACAGTCTGAACAATCCACCAATGGTGATGCCCGCATCTCCGCTGGCAGTTCTCTCGATTATGCCGAGTTCGGGAAGGCATGAGATTTCCTTTTAGAATTCTTTATGCGCAGTCAAGTTTTGAGAATTATCCCGTCTATTTTCTAGGAGACCTTTGCCATTTGTCCATGATTTTGTCAACCTTCATACTCAGGTTGTAATCAAATCTGTACATTTTGTCTGCGACCCGTCCTCCGGCTCCTAAGAAGCGTGTTAGTTCATCATTACTCTATGTGTTCTCTTTTAAATTCTGCTTACCGGAGATGCTTCTCGCTATCTTCCGCCCCAGCGGCACGCGTACTTGTCGCTCAATATGGCCTAATTGTTCTGGAGGGGCATTTGGCACAACATTCGGCGGGATCTCCGGCCTTCGCCCCACTCCTAGTTCTGACTCGGCAACTTGATCAGACGCGCCTAATGGTGAGCCTTCAACACTGGGGGTTCGAGAAGTGGCTGTGCTTGGCTGTCTCTGATGAAGTTCATGCTCCTCGCTAGAATTTGGAGACGAGAGGGCTTGGGCGGGAGCTGGGGGCTGAGGGTCGTCGTGCGCCGGTAATAGGGTGAGATGCTCTGGCGATGCGATGCGAGGAGATATTATTTCACGATCTATTTGTCCACGTCTAAGGCTAAGCGTGCCGGGAGCCCAACGTATGAAGTGTTCCAATTGATCCTCGACCACAGAGTTTTCTCGTGAGATGATTCTAGTTGTAGTCTCGCGCCCGGCCTCTGGTTCGGACTGGCCGATGAAGAGGCTCTCACTCGAGACGCTGGTTGGACTATTTTGCTCTGTTTCTAGTTCAAGTCGTTTGTTGAAAAGGCTCTCAAGTGACATGACGCTGGTTAGAGCCTGCTGCTCTACCTCAGTCTCAGATTCGGATTGCTCGGTGAAAAAGCTTTGAAGTGGAAGGAAAGTGCTTGAATCATCTGACTCTGGCCCTAGACGGTATAAAACTTCAAGTTCTAGTTCTTCATTTGGAATCATTTGAAGCGGCAAATCTCCACTGCTCTCTGACCCTGCTTTTGGATGTTCCGATTCATCGACTTGGGCCAACGTTGGCGTACTGATCCTGGATCTTGCGTTCGAAGGATATAATGCTACACCGTTAAGTCTCAACCGCTCCAAACGAAGTTCAAATGAGGAGTCTGTTAATCGGAGACACCTGTCTTTCTTGTCGCGGTCAACCCAGAATATTGCGAGACGCCGAGAGGGAAGCGTATGTCTGTGAGATAATTGGATCCAGCAAGTCTTTGTCATTCTTCCCGCTTCAAAAGAATAACGCGGATTGAGGGATAGTTGACTATCCTCCTCATGTTGCCAGATCGGAGAACAGGCTTCATCGTTGATGCTGTTTCTACGGCTGCTCATTACCTGGTCAAGCTTTTTTGCTCTCCATTTCTTGTTTTTCGGATTCTTTGCGATCGTGCCAAATGATGATATCTATTTTATGTTAATACGTTCTAAATCGCAAGCACCCATAATACGACAAAACCTACCTTGGCGAATGTAACATCAAAATCGGAATCTGTTGCCTCTGTCTTGGCCGGTCCTTTATCCAGAACAACTATAGGGTGTCCCCACCCCTTTTCTCTCAGACTGCAATATCGACTCGCTTCTTGCCCAATATGAGATCCTTGTTGACCGGCCCGACAGTTAGGGTTTTCGCAATGGATCTCGTCTTTTTGGTCTCGGGGGAGCTACAGGATGCAGCCCCTCAGATCGCTAATCTGTGAAATTCTCAATGGCATGTTGATGGACTCCGGGTCTTGCAGTTTAGTGAGATATGAGGTAGTGTTCGAGATACCTAGGACAGTCGCGGGAGGTATTCAAAGATGCTCATGAATCACCAGTGAGTTTATATCGATGCAGACGGGAGTTGGGGCTGCCTCATATACAACGTCGTACCTAGAAGTCGAATCGCCCAAGCCAATTACTGGGGCTGATGCAAAAATTCTTCACTTGAAAGAATCTGCCTGCCTTCTTTGTACACTCTCAGGTGGCTGACACAGATGTTCTACTCTCACTGCCCAAGCCGTCTAGCAGAGCCATTTTTTGACACCAGCGTCGAGACACCGGAATATCTTGATTCCTTCTCGTAAAACTTGCATCTTTGATATTCATCGCACCTAGAAAATGGAGACTGCTCAGAAATTTAAAATTTTTTACCGTAAGCTGGAATTGCTATTCATTTAGTGTTGAGCCATTTTCAGGGCATTGTGCCGTGTAGTCAATAATGCCAAGTCAAAAACTCCGATGAAAGGGTGCAAGTAGCATCAATAGGCTTGTTCTCGTAGGGATACCAAACTGTTTTCTAGACACTTCGATTCAGAAAGCTTTGGTAACTATCGTAGGTTTGTGAGTATAACACAGGCTGACCAAGTCCGTGTAGGTCTCTTAGGGGCTTTGTTCCTCTGCAAGTGCCGAGTATCGTATATTTCCAAATATAGGCATGGCGTGAGATTGAGTTCAAAGGCTGGCGCCGCAGTCGATAATCCAAGCCCTGAAGTTATTTGGCCTCACTGATTCTCCATTTTACTGCATCATACAAAACAAGTGTGTTTGCGATCCTGCATGTGCTGTACTGAACCCCTGTCACAAACCGAAACAGCCCGTCACTTGAGAGTAAGTCATGCACACAAAGTCGCATAGACACGATTTTATAATCATAGTTTAAGCACAATCCGGAGCCTACCTCAGTGATTGTGCTATTGAGCGGACTCCAGAATACGCACATGATCTTAAGCTTGCCGAGCAGCTGTGGACGCTCAGCGAGACTCCAGTAGGAGAAAATTTTGCGATCTGAGCTATGCTTCAATTTCAGATTTCTCCACTTCAGGAAATATGAGAACGAAGAGCTTTCTCGCATCTGAAAATAGGATAAAGGGGAAGTTGTAGCGGTGCGAGCCAAATTTGGATCCTCTACAAGCATTGTATTTCTTTCGTGAATCGTAATATCGGTGTGGTTCCCCAGAAAATTATATAGTTACTAACTAGTTTAACCTTAAGATGCCCGTATCTTCCATACATATGATGTTCTGCCTCGAATATATCTGTGCAGTGATAGACATGATCCCATGCCAATGCGAGTCTAACAATGGCTTCCTACCGTGTTCCTGATCTCGGCCGCATTCAACCCATGTTAGGTAACATAGCAGCTTGAGGGGGAGCAATGAGGTACAGAATTTGACTTGCTTTACTCGTAATGGACCATTCACTTCGTTGCCAATAAAAAGGGGTGTACGATCACGTGTTAGAAATGTCCGACCTAACACCAAATATTCTGCGAAACAAATGAATTTAAGTCCATGAATAATTTATAACTGCTTTTAATACTGTTCTCTGAGTGAGCTCCATACGTATAAGTACAAGTTTACAGTTGCCCCTTTTGTCACGTGTCAATCGCGCAAATGTGGCGGTTTCCAAGAAGGCGCGAGTCCCACCATACATCACAGCGTCACCTGTGTATCTAGGTATACTGTAGGTAGCTACCACGAGACAGCTCCCATTAATCTGCACCAGTCCTTTCTATCGACTCAAGGTAGCCATCACGCACAAAGAAACGAGGTTCCGTACATTTGGACGCAAGTCCTTGACTTCTTGGCGCAAGGCGGTGGGCGGCATGATATGAATCTCCGAATGATTCTCAACGCGTCCAAGATCCACCCTCCCAGCTATGGCTGAGAGCCTAGGTACACCTTCAAAGCAATCCGAGGCTGCTCAGTTCAGAATAATTGACACCTCGGAATCAGTCCCCGCATATGGCGATCACATTGCCGATGACCTCTATTCGGAGAATATTCCCAATTATGGAACTGGTCTACCCTCACTCAACGACCCAGATCTAGAACTTGACCCAGTGTTGAACGAAGAAGTCACTGAGGATATATCTGACAATGCGTCTGACGCAAGGCCGTGTACGCCTCTTCCACCGCCACCATCATCTGGCCCGTTGTCTCTCACTCTTGACAAGGCCCTGATATTTCCCAATACGGTGCCTGCAACTGCTTTATATTCCTTGAATTACACGTTGAACTCCATGGGGAACTCGATTACCCTTCGTCGATCTGTTCCGGGTCCTTTGCGCCCAAATAGTCAAGCAGGCAAAATTCAAGACAAGGATCTCTACGATATCACACGGCCTCCATTTAGCGCCTTCTTTTACCAGATCCACGGCAAGCGTCAGAGTACATATCCTGGTGTTGGGGATTTGAAGCTTAAGATGGGGTTGAGGGGTAAATACTGGGAGTGCAGATTCAAAGACAAGGTCGTCTTGAAGGGTAGGGGTGGAGTATGGGAAGATGCAGACGGAAAGGTGGTGGCCCGAGAGATCAACGAAGTGCTTTCCAAGAGAAAGAAAGGGAAGGAGAAAATGATTGATGATGGTGTCAGAGAAAACCCTGGGGTGGACTTTGAACCAGATGTTGCCGACTTATTGGTCGATCTAATGGTTGCTTGTTGGTGTGCCAAGACGTGGTGCAACGAGACCCACGAGTCGAGGCAACCGAGTCGGTCTGATGGCTCATCAACTCGAGCCTTATATGAATAAGGCTCATTGAGATTGGCCATAGCCTGAATGGCAACGAAATGCGCCATTAAAAACTGTCACCATAGACTTCGATAGGATGACAGTGCCAAGGACTTATGAGTACGATGGTATTAGGTAGGGTGTGAGCTCAAGCTTCATACTCACGGAACACCCAATCGGGATAGAGTTTTCTCAAAAGCTCTACGCGCTCATTCCATTTCCCCTTTACATCCATTGGAGCAGCGTCCTTAATCAAAATCTTCCTCGCATTGGAAGCCTCCCCGCTGCCGTCATCCTTGACTTCGATGTCAAACCCCCATTCAAACCCTCCGCCGGAGCATACTTTCACAGTCCTAGTTATCCCCGCATCCTCGAGCAAGCAGAGGAAGCTCTGGGCTCTCCACCCTAGGTGCTCCACTTTCGCGTCATCTTTCAGCAACCTACATGGGGCGTCAAAAAGCGTTGGCTTGTAGCCCCATATCGCGAACGGGCTGTTCGAACGCTTCTCAAAGGCCGGATAAATGTCTATCTCTGTCTTCGACTCGCTGCTTCCGGTTGTTGTCGTGACAAACTGGATCCAACCGAAAAGAGATCCGTATCCGGACGAAGGGTTGGAAGGAATTGGGTACTCGACCTCGGCTTTCATGACGGGAAACCCGAAATACTGGTGGGCAAAATCCGCTCGGGGAATAGACGGGAAGATGAGATCGAATCCCCAAGCGGTATCTGGATCTCGGTTTGGCTGTATATTTATATGTATGTGTCCCTTTCTGGCACGGCAGATAAAAGGAAGAGTGAGATGCCGGATATCAGGTGTCATATTGTTCAGCAAGGTTCTTTTGGGTTGGGGTTTGATGTCGGAGAGAAAGTTGGCCTTCAATCATGAGAGTTCATAGGGGTCATTTATCAATGTGCAGGGCTTTTTACTTAAGGGCACTTGTACTCTTGCGCCAGCCCACCCTTGACTGACGAATCTGATCAGGCAACAGTGTCGGGAGGTTTAGCGTTCTCACGTGATGCTCCTGTCGAGTGAAAAGATGCTCGTGTCAGGCTTAGCCATGTTTAGTTTTTTCTTGCGATAGCACTAGAAACAAGGGGAATTGCACGCAAATACTGATTCGATTTCGTTCGTTGGCTAGCCGAGGTTTAGATTTTCGTTCCAAAATTTTGTACCGTACTATACCTCTTCCCCAACAAAATATCAACTGAAAGCTTCAATATCGCCTTCGCTACCTTTCAACTCTCCCAAACAGCTCATTGTTATTTTTGACTTTGATGGTCGACGAATCAAAGAATCATCAACAATGACCAACGAGAGCAAACAATGTGCACAAGGGCCAGTCAAAGAAATGGCTTTGACTTCCTCGCTCTTCTTGTCACAAAATTTATTGTTCGCAACAATGGAGCACAAAAGCATTGTGTGATATATCTCTTGCTCGCCTAACGAAGTGGGCTTCCGAATATACTCTTACAAATTTTAGCTCCCCCGAAAACACCAAACTAAATGCCAAACTCCAACCTAGATCCTGTAGAGTTCCCTCTGCTTCAATCACAACAAGCACCAAGACACCGGGATCGTCTGACTTTCGGGGTAGAAATTGAATTCAACCTCGCTACCCTCGATGAATTTGATGCTGACGAAGACCCCACCCCAGACGATGCCAGAGCTGTACTCGGTATCTCCGGCTCTAAGATCTTGGAAAACCATTCCCACCTACAGCGTATTGAGCTCGCCCGAAAGCACATCGCCAAAACTCTGTCCGATGAAGGCATTCCGGCCGAGGCTCTAGACCAAAAGAACCCCACTTGGAAACCTTGGAAACCTGCAGATATCACGGCATGGGTTGTCAAATCAGACCACACTATCAAGCCGCCCTTTGGATCCTTCCCATATCTTTTCTGTCCAATAGAAATTACTACGCCTGTTTACTATTTCAGCGAGGCCGCGGTGGACACGGTGAAGAAGGTATGCGAGATATTGAGCAGTACTTATCGTATCAATGTTAACAATAGCTGTGCTCTCCACATCCATGTAGGAAATGGAGAGAAGAGTCTCAGCATTGACACGACTCGTAAGCTGTTCAGCACGATTTACACTTTTGAGCCGCAACTAGCTCAGATCCACCCATCGCATCGCATCAACAACGGGTGGTGCCACAGCCTCCGAGCAGGCTCTCGGATGGCAACACATTTGACAGACTCGGGAGAATCTGTTGTAACGCCCGGATTGTATATTCTTCGCAATGTTGAAACCTTGGAGGGGCTCAAGAAATACACCACAGGAACCTATGCATGGGGTGGTAAACTAGCTTATCACATGGGCAATTTAGTTCATAATCCGGTGGCTCACGAACATGACCCCAATAAAAGGACTGTTGAGTTTCGTCAGCATGAGTCGACCCTCGACCCTGAAAGAGTTGCAAACTGGGCAAGGTTGTGCGTCGGCCTAGTTGAATTTGTTAACGCTGTGGATGAAGATGCTCTTCATGTCTTTCTTGAGAGGCACATAGAAGATTCGCCGAAGGACTTTACTATTGAGCAAGTGCTCGCTGCTTTGGGAATGCCCGATTTGGCATCCTATTATATGTCTAGAATTGAGGGACGGGGCTAAAGTAAGATAACATAGAACAATATAGTGATCAAATAATCAAACTCAGATTTACGTGAAATTTGATTGCGTGGCATGCGCTTTGTCGCGCAATTAGTGTCGACCTGCTTCCGAAAACATGTGAGCAATGCGAGGAGATAGGAGACCGTGCAACGATATTCGGTAGATTCATGCTGACGCGGATCATAGGCTACACGAAGGACACAAGTTAATATCGTTAATTTGATTAAATAAGGACGAAGTAGTAGTGAGGAAGCGGTTCAGGCCTTCCGCGATGTGGCAGGGCGGCTGCGAGCTTATACCAAGGAGACAGGCAAGATATTTCGCAACACGTTCGACCAAGAAGGCGGCAATGTTGTCTTGAGACCACCTGCTTCGAAAGATCTTTTGAGAGAGCTTATGAAAAAAGTAAAGTATTGGCTGCTACCGAAGTGACTGCTGCAATAGACTGTATGTCCCATCATAACTTTGCCCTTGTAGTAGCCAAACATGATAATGCCATTATACAACGCAACGCTTGGATATTTTCAGCGAATGTCACCCGATGGCCGGATATATGTTTAATCGAAACCCGAGAGTGAGGCAACCCGCAACACCACAGCCTTGGGCTCATGACAAAACAGTCTCAGATTCTTTCAAACCTCTAGGCAGATATTTCTATTCACGAACTCTCTCACTATGTCTACGTATTAATATCCCCCTCTTTCAATAGAGTCACAAAGTTTCCGCTTGTTTTGCTTATTGCCAGCTGAGAACGAGAGCACAAAGACGACCAGAATACGATGCAGGCTTGCCGAGTACAGTCTATAAGATTCCGGCAAAATTATTCTACTGTACGATGCTTTTTCTTATACATGAGAGGGTCCAGCCAAACCTCATTCCATATTCATAAACGAACAAAAGCTAGCTGTTACGGAAAACCTTTATGCTGCGCTACTACAGATTCGAGACCGCGGTCTCAATCAAACTATCTGGATAGATGCTCTTTGCTCATAAGTCGATTGATAGTGAACAAAATACCTCGGAAACTCGAGGTTTTGACCTCTGCTTTCTACTATATAACCCGAGCCATATATTAGTCCAGTCGTCGGGATAGCGCTTTTAATACTATAAAAAAGACTTATCAATGCTAATTATAGGAACAAAAGGCTAGACACAATTACAAAGATGGCTTTAATACTATTTGCCTATTATAAGGGTCCTTTAGTAGTTTAAATGAGGATACTACTAAAGAGGATAATGTGTGCGTTATGGATAAGAAAGGAAATTTGATTGCGCTGAGTAGATATTTGTCTTTAATCACTAAGGGGCCAATGGCTAAAAAGCTAGATGATCGGGACGAAGTTCGAAAATTGTTTAAAATCTAAATTGATTTATAATCTAAAGATATCTTGACATCTGCACCTTCAACTGTAGGCGCTCTAAGTATATTACATTTAAAACGCCCACAATTTATCCGCAAGGGGATCCTTCCAAAGAAACGGACAGGGCTTATCTGTGCTAGGAAACAGTCCAAATTCATCCGAGCCCGCATTATAATTAGTTATAACAAATGCCCAAACTGATACAAATCCAAAGCCTACAGGCAAAATCGTAACTAGTCCCTTGACAATGAAGATTGTCGCTGGAGGGAAATTTCCGGGGAGTTTATCTACCTCATCAAAGGATTTCTTCCATGGCCAAAAAATCGACCACATTCCAAAACCAACAATCACAAACAAACCAACATGGAATTCTACATCTGGTGAAAAATAGAGCACACCTATGAAAGGACCGATATAATGCAATACCTCAATAAACACTGCCCATCTATAGACAGTGATATTCATCACATAACTTGTACTCCCCATTTCATTCTCAGCTTGAGCACTATATCTCCTCGAGGGCATCTGCGCCACCACGGCCTGAGCAAACAGCGCAAGTCCGCTCACTGCGTAGAGGTAATATCTCCGATCTATCGGACTCGCTGCACCGCGTATCTCTCGGCGAATACCCAGAAGCACAGTGGCAGAGCACTGTACTCCGATCGCAAATAACACTAGTAACCTTCCGATCTGCCTCATGCCGTCCTCCATCTCTATCTTCGTCACTATCGTCGCCCAGGGTGGATACCCTAACACCGACCTGCTCGTCACCATCATCTCGCTACTACGATCATTAATCTCCTCATAACTAGCGTGCATCCCAATCGCTGCAGCCACATAATATCCATTCTCGGCTCTCCCACCTGTGCCGCCAATTGGGACATACTGCCCACGCGCATCTGTCCGCCGCTTTCGGAATGCCCATCCGATGTCGAAGATAAGTGTACAAAGTGGATACAGCGGGTTTAAGAAGAACAGGAGGATTGAAAATGGGAATTGATGGACGCCTTTCATTCCTCGGAGAGAGTTCAGCTGGCCGTGGAGGCAGAGGACTGCGAAGAGGGCTACGAAGCGCTTAATGAATACTTCGGTTTCAGTGCGGCGGGAGTCGAGAGGACAGACGAGGGTGGAGTCCATTTCGATATGACGTATTCGGAAGCTCTGTAGAGCTACTTATGAAAAGTGAGACAACGGAAATGAATGAGAGGAATCAGGAGTGGAGGAACTGCGGATTCTTTGCTCAGAGCCTCAGCCTGCCTCGTACAATTGGATCGCTCCTTGGTGGGCGCAACGAAAAGAAGATTGCAAGGTGTTAGATTTCTTTAATGCCGATGTTATCTGTATTTCGCGTTTTACAGCCAGATTTCGTGATGTTTAAGGAAGCAAAGTCGCAGGTGAAGTTGAGTTCGGCGATGCGCGATTATTGAAACGCTACATTCTGCGCCACCCTGGCTGAGCGAAGCCAGCCTCGTCTCAATTGACCCTGGATTTCAAGTGGCTCGGTCGCTCAGCATTCACTGGGCTTTCTTAGAATGTTTTGTACGGTACGATCGCAGAAGTTCTGAGTAATGAGTTTATTAAAAATGCGTAGCCAGAATCCGGCTTTGTCAAGAGTTTCATCTAGCAAGTTTGACAGATTAATGCCTCGAAGTCGATCTATCTAACACTGTCGTACGGTCGGACTTTTTCTGTCAAAAAAACTGGTTGTACGTTCTTATGTTAACTCCCCGATCCTTGACTTTTGGCGTTGTGCCCCACGGGGCCTGCATTCCGTAGCGTAGCGAAGGACTATGTAGGACACGGTGGGCTGCGCGGCGAAGGCTGATACAGTGTAAAGAAAGTAAACAAAGGAAGGTAGGCTGAACCTAAAGATGATCTCATAAAATAAACAATGGGATAAAATACGGATAAGAAGAATCTCGTCTTAATTCACGGCAGGTGAGTGGTGGAAGGGTCTTAGCAGGCCCGAGCATCTGCCGGGGGTGGGTGACTTGCTGGTTCCTCTCCAGAGGTTCGATGCACTCTGCTCATAAGTCGATTGATACCGAACCAAACACCTCGGAAACTTGAGGTTTTGACCTCTGTTTTCTGAGTGGTTCCGTTTCGCGCCAATTCGGATGCTTCGGGTCGCCTTACCTATTTTGAAGTGTAAGAGTTGGGGCCACAGCTCGCCGCCACCCTTAAGCGAGAACATTAAAAATTCTATATTTTCAAAATTTTATAACTTTTTAAAAATTTTATAATTATTTTTAATATAATTTGCATTATATTAAATAATAGCAATGATTTCTTTTAATTTAATTATATTTTGAATATACATTTTATATATTTTAAATTTTAAATATTTATATAAGATATAAAATATCGAGTTTTAATTTTATTTAAATCTAAATATTTTAATACAAAACTAATAATTATTAATTTTTTAAAATATTATATATAATATCAAATAAAATTTTATTATATATATTATTTTTAGATCAAATCATTAATTATTTATATTAATATAAATATTTTAAATCAATATCTAAATCAAAAATTTAAACGAAATATATTAAAAATTGATATTTTTATCATTTTTCAAAAAATATATTATTATTAATAATATACATTTTAATTTCAAAATAAAATATATAATAAAACTTTATTTAATATTATATATAAATTAAAAAAGAATTTATATTTATTAAATATCTATTAAAATATTTATAATTATATAAATATAAAATTATAATTCAAATATTTATTTGTAAAATAATATATATATTTGGTTTTTATTATAAAATAAAATAAAAAATTATTATATTATATCTATTTACTAGTTCTAAATAATATATATTAATATTAACAATAATTATAAGAATTTAAAAAAGTTATAAAATTTTGAAAAAACAATATTCTCGCTTCGGGGTGGCGGTGAGCTGTGGCCCCAACTCTTACGAATTTCACCTTCCGCCGGCCTCACCCCGAATTTAAAATGAAGCCATTCCCAAACATCCCTATTTTGTTCATAAATCTTAACCCCCATTAATCATATAGCGCTGGCGCTGACTTACCTTGTTGGAAAAAAATATCGTCTAAGATTACCAAAGATGTCAGATTTGAATTTTTTTTCCCGCTGGTTTCGTTTTAGTGTTTGCCGTGCAGTTGCCGCTTTAACCCGAGCTGAGGGTGAGCATTCCTGAGCATGCTTGAGCATAGCTTGAGCTCGGCCTAAGCATATGTTGAGAGGCTATTTTAGTTTTCAAAGGGGCATTTAAATAATATCATAAAGTATTAAATAACTTCATTTTCAGCCTATTTAGGCCCGATTCTATAAAGGAATAATAGAATTGTTGCTGATTAGCTAGAAGATGTGTGTCTATCACGTGGCTAACACTTAAATAACCCCGATTGTACTTTCAAATTCGGTTTCTTTTATAATGCGTTCATTGTCTTGGACGTGAAGAGGTTTAGATAGATGCTCGTTGCAAAGAATTTCGTAGGACAATGGACATTCTATTGCATCGTCCCTAGTCCCCTATTGTAGACCCAGCAACTAGAACCCCCCCCCCCCCCCCCCCCCCCCCCCCCCCCCCCCCCCCCCCCCCCCCCCCCCCCCCCCCCCCCCCCCCACCCACCCAACAC
>Ga0247778_1000138_pt1 | contig 124803 bp, 128 predicted proteins | sample UWRJL049202B5_FD_179939 | JGI IMG/M metagenome (GOLD analysis project Ga0247778, IMG submission 179939) | Plant litter microbial communities from Arlington Agricultural Research Station in Wisconsin, United States - UWRJ-L049-202B-5 | ecosystem: Environmental > Terrestrial > Plant litter >... | reverse complement strand
TTTTTGATATGAGAGCTTGGAAATAGTGAGTTTATTGCAATAAGATAAGTCACGCTTTCGGGTCATAAATTCTTATATATTACTAATACAATTATACCTTCAAACCGCATAAACTGGACAACAGTGGATGCCAAATATCTGTGCACCAAGCGTGGATATTTCAGCACGTCGTTGCCTAGAAGGGGAAGGGGCTCCTGGAGGCCGAGAAACACAATTCGTCTTGCGCAATCGCGGAAAGGACCAATTTAAAGCATGCGCGAAACGTCCGTCCACTTAGATATTCTCCAGTCAAAAAAGTGGAGGGGAAAGGAAAAAATAGGGGCACAAATAGAATCCTGCGTCGTATCGAAGTTCGGAATCTGTGGAGAGGGACAGGAGCAAAAATGTTTTCATTACCTGGACCCTACAATTCTTGAGTTTGACGTTCTTGTTCGCTATATCATTTAAGCTGCTTTAGACTCTGGAGTCTAGTATTGTATTCCCAAATCTGAGATTTAGCAATCTCTCTTCTATTTCTTGAGAGCGCATTTCAATCTAAAAAACTCAGGTTTTGTATAAAATGTTTTCTCAATTCTAAAAATACTCTCTGTTTCCACTTATTTTTCAGAGCCCTAGATCCCCTTCACACCAATTAGTATAGAATTGGAGCTGGAAGTGGAAGTGGAACTAGGCAGCACTGTTGGGTTGTGCGGACTAGGTAATGAAAACAAACATATGCCCCCTTTTTATCAGGTCATGAAAACATTTTCTCGATTTATATAATTTCATCGTTCACCGTTTTCATCGATCTGTCGGTTTAATAATTGACACGGCCGAGTTCCTGCAATGATGCGCTTCTTCACATTCGTTTTTTCTGCTAGCTTCTGCTGCGCGGCCTTTGTTCCCCGGCAAACTCCCAATAGATGTACCGACCCTCCCAAGCGAATCGAATGGCGACAATTAGGTGCAGCGACCCGGAAACGGTATATTGATGCCGTCCTGTGCCTGAAGACTAAGCCCTCTGGCTTGGGCTTAAACACGACACGCTACGATGATTTCCTTATATCCATACTTACCTTGACGAAACTAGTTCGTGCTTCCTACTTTCTTAGCCCCCTTTTTGAATTGCTCAAGGAGCGTAATACTTACATCGAGAACATATAGTCTACACCGTCGCTATGTTCCTTCCTTGGCATAGACTCTTCGTGCAAATATATGAAGATGCCCTCGCAGATTGTGGTTATACCGGTCCCATGGCGTAAGCGGCCGCGTTTTTGCTCTTTTGCTACTGTTCGGCTCGCTGACGGGAAATTCTAGTTATTGGGACTGGACTCTTGATACGGATGATGTGACTAAATCACCTATTTGGGATCCAGTCACAGGGTTCGGCGGCAACGGCGATCCTGCTATCGACCCTGTGAAAGAAAGCAGCAGCAAGAAGTGTCTGGTGGATGGACCCCTTAAAAACGTTATACCGGCGTACACAATGAATGGGTATTCGCCCCATTTGCCTCGCACGCAACTGGAATAGTGGGATCGCATTTCCCGGGGACATGCTAGCCGGATCCTACACGAATGAGGTTGTCGCGGAGGTTCAGGCTCTTGAAGATTACCCTTCCTTTCGTTATAAACTAGAAGGCGGTCCGCACGGTGCTATTCATTCAGCTGTTGGTGGGGATGTCTCCTGCCACATCTCCTAATGGTGAGGAATTCTCGTTGCAGCAAACGAACTCTTATTATATGTTCTCCAGCTGACGTCGGCAATTGAAATAGATCCTATATTTTTCCTTCACCATACACAGATTGATCGTCTATGGACTTTGCGGCAACAAGATGAGCCAAAAGTCCGAACAATGCAGTTTGGTGGTCCAAGAACACGGGCGGAGGATAGCCCTGAGGCTACATTAGACGATATATTGCCTTTCCTTGGCCTCACACCTGATGTCAAGGTCTCGGAGATTATGTCTACCAGCACCAGCCGACTCTGCTATGTTTACTAGACCTTGCTGCTCAAGGTTGCATAGGAAAAGTAAGCAGGTGTCAACTTTTTGATAGGCTATGTTGGTTCTGGAGCCATCAGGCAGAGAAATGGTCCAATGCATCGTTCAGGCGGTTGTGAAATTTGTAAATACTTGGGAAGGTAAATGGGTAATTTAGAATAAACATAAGATATAGGAACTTCCCCTCCAAGACCAATTGCATAATGGATTATAGATTCCTAAGACGTTTCATAAGCCAGCCGCTGTGGTCCTAGCCTCTCTGAGACGTCTAGAAGATGCGCTAACACAGGGACATTGGGCTCATCTCGAAGAGTGCCGGCCATTTCATCTTGGTTCATGTCAGGCTTCTCGAGTAGGTACTGAAGGAAAGCATCTATCATGAGCGGTATCATCACTGGAAGTCGCCAGATTCGGTGATAGTTGCGATGGCCCGCTTACTACAGCCAGCTGTTGAGGGTACTTTCCATCAAGAGCCATATTGTGACGGTCAGTAAAAAGGTTGCTCTGCTCTCCGGACTTGTGAAAACAGTGCATGACATCCTCCTGTATCGAAGACTTGACCTTTGTGGCAAACCTCATCTTTGGTATTATTTGCACGTCTACTTCTCCTCTAATTTTATACAAATCCGCCGGCCATGGACCAGACAAGCCCAGCTCCAATCTAACGCCCAAGTGATTAACGCCTTGCTCTAAGCCCTTCTAAGTAATTCGATATGCTATACAAGAGGTCGAGAGCAGATACCGCGCGCTGCAATGATACGCCTCGCCCTCATATGCTGATGCCGCTGAAAAGATTCATCGTATGCCCGAGTCAGTCTACCCATACCCAAGCAGATTATGTGCGTGTTTCCCCCCATTTTCTCTCAACGCCAAAATATTCGTATAAGTTCGTCTTCAGGGGACGGTGCGTGCGAGTCTTGCTTATCCTGCGCCTCTACTTCAAACTTGAGGAGCTGGGGTTTCTACGGCATCGATGCCTCTCTTCGTCTTCACGACACCAATTGTCCCTTGTATGTCACCCAACCCGATGCTGCCGACCCCTGGTGTAGGACCCAGCGGCCAGGAACCCAAGGCGGTGGTTGCAAACGTCTGCGTGTAGAGTTTCCAAGTCGCACTTGTCACTCCGTTGATGGTGAACAAGGAGCCGGCAGTTGTGACAATAGGGTATTGGAGTGGCGCAAGCGTGGTCGCAGCGACACCACCACCTGCTGCGACCTGCGGATCAGGATTTGGATCTGCGAGAGCGATAGAGAGAGAGGAGAGGATGAGGAATTTCGAGAGATGGAACTGCATATTTTCGGACGAGGAGAATTCGCGTAGGCCGGTTGAATAAACGAAGGGGGGATGGTGATTCGGTGGTGTCTGCGGTAGAGGCGTATATTATTGGCCCTGGTGCGCCTGAAAGGTCTTCTTCTTCAGGCAGGACACTCTGGGATGACTGATGGGTCGTACGAGAAAAAACAGAGGCTGTTCGTGGGTGCGTGTAATGCGGTTGTGCTTCTAAAGAGTGTGGTTTTTTTGTCGGGCGGCAATCGACAGTGAGCGCTGAGGTGGGTTGGAGACACGATGATTGAAAGGGAACGGGTATCTTCAGGAGGAAAAGAACTCGTACGTACTCGTACGTACTCGTACCTCCTTCCAAGCACTCCACAGTCTCCACTACTCCTGGATCGAAATAGGATTGAGCAGGGGTCTACGGTCACGTGCGGACAACAAACTTCTTACAATTGGTGATGGTGTCTCATCCGCCGCGCAAGACTCGTCACTATCCAAGGATCCAAGGATCCAAGCTTTGTTTCTCTTGGTTGCAAGATTTGATGGCTAGCTGGGGGCTGGGCATGGTCTTGAAGTTTTTAATCGCGGAGGCGAGGATCGAGGCGAGGATAGGAGGGGAAGGGGAAGGGGAAGGGGATGCTCTGAGTTCCTGACGTGAGACCTGGGCTGGAGGGAGATCAAGAAATGTGTTCTGGACCAGGCGTTTTCCGCTTCATTTCTGCTCCTCTGCATCATCACAGTCACAGCAGCTTTGAACCGTGATTACCAGATTACCATACTACGTAGCCCACAACATTTGTTTCCCCATACAGTACCGACGCTGTAGTGAATACTGGGGGCCAGACTTCATCATCGCAGGATGTGAATACCGATTATGCAGGGCCAACAGTTGGTTTGGAAGCCCATGGTAGATCGTGGTGGGCAGTGTGAAAAGTGAGACGCTTGGAACCTCGTTATAAGATTCTACTACGGAAGAACGTAAAGTCGTAGGCGTTACGCATTCTGCTATTGCCGCATGATCAGGAGGTTCCGGGGAAACAAGACGAGACGAGACGAGGAAGGCACAGATGATGGCCACGAGGGTGGTGGTGGGCCCAAGCCGGCGATGCAAACCCAAGATACAAATTAAGTATGGGAATAATCGAGAAAATTGAAATTTTCGAAAATTACAAACGCCTGCAATAATAATAAACATCTCCCACCGCTTCGAAATTTGCAGATGCAGCAGCTGAAATCATCATCCAAATCGGGGCTAGCCCCTGCACCCACTTAGGAAAACCGTCAGGATACTGTACCAGAACACCGACCACCAAAATGAAAGCATCCCGATCGCTCAAAGAATGGCGAACACTCCTCCTTCGCCGCTTGCCTTTCAGGCCCGTCTCATCCTGCCTCCAACATCTCCCCCACAACACCACCCTTCCACATCACCCTCATCGACTGCATCGCCTGCATCGCGAAAACCATCACGTCCAAACCACGCCCGATTTCGATACGTGTAAAGTACCTCACCAAACGTGCGAGAGGCTTTGGCTCTGACCTTAATTATTTAGATCGCCTCCTCCTCCTCCTCCTCCCGGCGCCCTTCGTCCCTGCGACGTAACTTTGCGCACAACGCTTTCGACTCTCAGCTACTCTCACCACAATGGCCTCTGCAAATAAACCCGTCACCGTACCTGGTGCACGAAGGAAATCCTCCAACCTGAAGCCCAACAGTCTTATAATCACCTTAAAGCTGTCACCCAAGGCGTTGCAAAGCTTCCAACCGCCAGCACCGGCCGTCATCAAAGAAGAGTCGCCCTCAAAGGAGTCACCATCCTCCTCAAATTCAAATACAGTGCCCGTCGCACCTAGTTCGAATGGCGACACCAAGTCCGACTCCAACGCCAATACCCCCGTGCCCATCGATGCCCCTACAACTCTCCTGATGCCCCCTCCGACCGAAGGACCCAAGAAGAAGGGAGTGAAGAGAAGTGCCGGCGTTGCATTGGGACCAGATGGTCTACCAAAGCCTCGAGGGAAGCCAGGACCAAAGAAGAAGGCAAGATTGTATGTTCACCTCTGCCCATCATTTCCATACATTATGTCATTATTATCGATAATCCCTTGTCTTCGCGATGAACAGACCTGGAGCTAGTTCTATTTCATTATTCAATTAATTTAGCCATTTTCACTAACATTCACGCAATAGGGAGGATGGCTCAATCGATCATTCGAGCACAGCGCCCAGAGCCGCGAACGGCACAGCAGCCCACAAACTTGGTCCCAAGGCCAATCAAGGTGCTATCAATGCTGGCCTCCGCGCTCTAGATCGCACTGGAAAGCCTTGTCGCAAGTGGCAGAAGGGAAGCTTCAAACTGAAGAGCTTTACTGGCGTTGTCTGGGAAATTCCACGATGGAAAGCACCCCCAAAGGTCACCCTTGATACTAAGACCAACGCAGAAGGATCTGTATCTGCGTCTGGTGACAGCAGCAAGGAAAACAAGGATAATAGCCAGGTCCCAAGCGAGAAGAGTAATAGCGGAGTAGATGTTGAGATGGCATCGTCTCCAGCCATGCCGGCCCCTGCTGTTCCTACACCTCCCGCCACCGAGGCAACGCCCGTGATTGCTGCGTCTGCATAACGAAGCATTGGCTACGACGTTATCATTACCAACGCTATGTATCATTATCCATTTAGGAGCCCGCCGTTTATAGCACAAAGCTCCTTCTAATATAGGGCAATGGCAATATCCATCGACTCGAATTATAGAGCGACCGGATATGTATTTCTCTTTCTTACTGGATCCTTTTGGGAGGAGAAAAACTACGGGGCGTTATGCAATTTTCAAGGCGATAAAAGGGTCCCTAACTGGATGGCGATTGGCGTTCAAGAGTACACTGTATTATAGATCAGAGTCGATGACTCGGCGTTTGAGAACCATATTGAAAGTTTCACGAGTCTCATGTTCTTCTTTGTGTTATGTCTATGACTTTCAACTTTCTTGAATATTTACGGCCGTTCTTGGCGACCGCGAGCTCCTCGTGGAGATTGTATTTGCTGTGTGGTTTCACTCCACGGCCTGCCACAGGACTCATATGATATGAAGTAGCGATTTGAGAAGGGCTCTATATCGACTCTGCTTTGAGAGTTCGAGAGAAAGGCAAGTGATCTGTTATTAAGCTATTAATTGCTTGAATTCGCGGGCTCCGCCATCATAACACTCCAAGGTGGCTTCGCTTTACAACCTGACGTGGCACTGTGTTCACCTAACAAGCCAGCCTGAATTGCAAATAATTTCTTATGTGATTCAGACCGTGTAGCTCGAGGCCAAGTCATGAATTGCGTGCTTCAAGAGAAAACCGAATACCCGTAGCGATAGCGAGTGCCATGAAGGGCACCGATCGCGAGCGGAACCCACGCCTTAACTTCCAAAACTGCACGTACAGAAGGAAATATCTAGTTATTCTCAGAGAAGTAATTGTTGCCTTAGAAATTCATCTGATCGCTCCCTGAATCATGCGGAATGGTGGTCGTCTCGTGACTCTATGGGCCGCTTAGCCTTGCCAGCCGCCCGTTATTGCTGGCGACCTCGAACCTCTTTGATTCAGTGATAACACCTCTGAACGAGAACTGCCTTTCACACCAAACACAAGTGAAAAAATGAGCTTTCGAGGGGACCTACAGCTCTGGTAGCCCTTGGAATCCATCCTCTATCCCTTTTCGAACTCTGCTGGCCATGAACAGACCTCCACCACACCATACTTTGTCCCCACCTTAGTCCGGTCATCGATTCCGTGACCACCACATTAAAGACTTGGATCTTTTATACTCCCACTAGAACCCTAGACTACTGGGCCAGCTTCTCAGAGTGTCCCTGTCCGGAACCCTACATACCAGCCCTTCACCTCGACAATCTACATTGTGTCTCAAGACATGACGAACTCGTACCCTTCAGGCTCACCGGGGGTTCCAGATTCAAGTTTGCCGACTGGGGCTCCCGGATTTACACCTCGAAGATCTTCGTATGCCTCTGTTGTTTCCGGCGCAGCTCCAGCTTCCTTACAGTCATATCACCAACCGACGAGAGCTGGTGCTTTCGCCCATTTACTTAGCCACCCCAACGACTTGAACTACGATCCCAACTACCAGAATCTAAGCGGACATTTACGATACGACTCTCGAGCATATGACATGGATTTTGGCGCAAATGGGAGCCTGCATGGGCGGTCGGGATCGTGGGGTCGGAGTGGCCAGCTACCAAGCTTCTCGCACGCGTTTTCGACTATAATGAACGGGTATGGATATGCGGGGTTGGGACATGCGGATCACTTCTTCGTACCCTCGTATCTGAAGGGGTCGAAATATATCCAAAGGCTTGAAGAGGCACATAAGGCGAGGGTACAAGCTCAGAAGGAAGATCCACAGGTCCCGTCCTCTCAGTCCGGATCCCTTTCGACAAGCGCGAGCAGTCTGAATCTGCATACGAAACTGGCCCCTTCGCATCGAGGCATGGCATATGATATTATCGAGAAAGCACCGCCGCTTGAAGACGAATCTGTTCCCCGATTACCGTCTCGATGGAATAGCTCGGATAAATATGGAGGGTTAGAAGTACTGTCAGATGGACAAGAAGTCAAATTTACAGGGCCTAAATCTGACCGAGATCGAGACCATGAGGCGTGTGCTATTCGAGCGGATTATCCTATGCCAACTCAATGTGGGATCTACTATTATGAAGTAACCATCATTTCACGAAAAAGGGAAGAGTACGCCATATCTCCTCAATATATTGCTCGCTATGATCTAACTCTGTTCCTAGGAGTTCTATTGGAATTGGGTTTTCGAGTAAGAGTGTACCATTATCAAGATTACCCGGATGGGAACCCGAGTCATGGGCGTACCACGGCGATGACGGGCATTCATTTGGCTGTCAAAGTTCGGGCAAACATTATGGACCACCTTTTGCAGCAACCGATGTTATTGGTTGCGGGGTAAACTTCCGAACCGGCTCTGCCTTCTTCACGAAGAATGGGGATTATTTAGGTCAGTTGTGCTCAATATCAGGAGGAGCTCCGCGAGAGACGCAGCCATCCTTTTGAGAATGTCTCGAAATTTCTAACAATTTGATTAGGCACTGCCTTCCGCGAGATCAAGAATACTCCAAAGCTATATCCATCGGTGGGGATGAAGAAATCGGGAGAGCACGTGCGGATAAATTTTGGGCAAACGCCGTTCGTCTTCGATATCGACGGCATGATGGCGGTATGTATCTAGGACCACCTCGAGTACCTACCATGTTACCAGAGTCATTTTGAAAAAAAGGGAATCACAACTGACTCTCATATTGTAGGAGGAGAAAAGGCAGATTCGGCTTGAGATAGAAGCCACAAGTACAGCAAAATTAGCCCCCCTTTTGAACGAGACTGAATTGATACAATCACTCGTTCTTCAATTCCTAAGCCATAATGGACACACGGAAACAGCAAAAGCCTTCGCCGACGAGGTTCATGCGGAAAAGAGAGCATTGACTTTAGATCCAAATGCAGATGTCCAAGGGTTCGATGTGAGGGAGGATGAACATGCTGGCCATCGTCAACGTAAGCAATCTACACACCGATTCATGAATTTTGTATAGTAACTCATACCTTCCAGGGATTCGAAGAGCAGTTGGAGAAGGTGATATCGAGAAGGCTTTGAAATATACCAACGCCTTCTATCCACAGGTTCTCAAAGACAACGAACATGTTTACTTCCGGTTACGTATTCGAAAATTCATCGAGATGATCCGGCAAGGTGCTGAAATGCAACGTTTGTCATCTACAAATGGCACCAAGAAGAGCAACGGCCATGGACCAGAATATTACGATGATTTCATTAATCATGACATGGAAATAGACGACCAACAAGGCCAAAATAACGCCTGGGACCGCATGGACACCGATCAGCCACCGCTGGACCCCCAGCCAGAGTATTCGCGATTGTTGGAAGAAACCATTACCTACGGCCAAACTCTACAAGCCGAATTCAAGGACGACCCTCGGCGAGAAGTCAGGAAAGCTCTCGAGGATGCTTTTGCTTTGATAGCATATCCTGATCCGCTCAGCATTCCTAGCGTCTCTCACCTACTGGATATCAGCGGCCGAGAAGCGGTGGCAGACGAGTTGAACTCGGCTATCTTATGTAAGTAACTCTCATCACATCGTGTTTTCACGGCCCGTCTGACATAGCGTAGTATCCCTAGGCAAATCCTCCTCAACAGCCCTAGAACAACTCTACCAACAAACCAGCGTCCTCCTAGACGACCTCCGCGAAGGCGGCGGTCCCGGCGCATTCGTAAATATCGACGACTTTGCCAGGGTTCCTTGATTCCAAGAATCTGACTTTCTCTTCTCCGGCGTTTCTTCATCAGCACAGTACAACACAGCACAGCATGGATTGCATTATGGATAGGTGTATTTGGGGTCTTACGTATTTGCCATCTTAAGGCGGTGAAATTGACTGTTATGGTACGGGATGGTTATGGGCTACAATTGGGGGGTTTGCGAGACTACTTTTTTAGTGCGTATTTATGGGTTGGGGTTAGAGGGCTCGAGGCCGGATACAATGCCTTGTTCATAGGGAATAAATCACTCCTAAACCTGAATGTGATGCTTCGAGTGAGTGATTGAGAGGCTCTGGGATATGCTTTAGCAGTGATAGGCATGCCTGCAGGATGTGAGTATCCGAATATCCATATGAAGTAATTCAGCACGTGTGCTATGAGAGTCGGAATAACTAGGCTCCTAAGCAAATTGAACTGAACTTAGGTCACGTTTGCCTTTTCTGAAATTACTGTACGAGTATTGTCATTTCTCCTCTAGAAATTACTGTACGTCTTCTCGAAGACAAAGCCTTCTCATCGCGAGAGTACTTTTTCCATGCAATTTTTCACCGGCCATACTGATGGAATTGCAATACCTTTGAAATAGTCATGACCTAAGCCTAGCATATATACCGGTATTTGTAGCTCTCACAAATATAGATAGCAGCTTGAGAGAAAGTGAGGCAATTCTGAGTGGCATTACACTAGGTAACTAAGTTTTCTATCTCTAATCCCTCTTTCAATTTCATTCTTTCATAGAATTTGTATTCCAAATCCCCCTGTTCTGTCCCAGAACCCCTCAAAAAATTGAAACCAAAAACATTAAGTGGCGCTTGTCTGTCAGTCAGAATGATATCTCCCAATACGCCTCTACACGCCTGTGATTGTACGCCGGTAGTGCTATACTCTGGTAGCATGCTACAAATAATTCCCCTTGATTGCCATTTCGAAAAGTCATCCACAATCCCCATTCGAGAATAATTATATCCCCACAGCCTCCATGTCCCGCATTAACACCGCCATCTGCGCCCGCTTCGCAGCCTCGGCGACGAGGTTGAAGTCCCGCAGAAACGGCGACGTGCCGTCTGCAGGTTGTCTTTGTTGCGCTGCTGCTGGTGCTGGTGCTGGCGGTGGGACTTGGTATTGTGTTTGTGCTTGTGGATGGTAGGTTTGGTGTTGGGCTTGAGGTGCGTATTGTTGTGTGGTGGCGGGTTGGCTTGAAGAGTAGGAGCCAGGCTGTGTGGACGAGGATGAGGAAGTAGCTGAGGGTGTGAAGTAGGACGGTTGTGTTTGTGAGGGCCCGTGGAGGGAGGGCGAGGAGAGTGGTGCTTCCATCTTTTTTTCTTGCTTGATTTTCTTTGAAGTGGTGTTGGAGTTTTGAAGTGGGGAGGACAAGGCTCCGAATAATGTGCCACACGAGCAGGCGAGCTTTCGAGTTTTTGTTTTGCGAAGCGCGGAGAAGGTCTCCAGTGTTCGAGTAGTCTATGCGCGGGTGGTGCCGGACAAGGAGAGAGAGTATTTCGTATGACGGGTAGAAATACAAAATCGTACGTTAACTTGACAGGAGAAGTGGTTCTTTCTTGGCCTATAACTTAACGTCAAATCGTCGGCTCGGTGTCTGCCTTCCTCGGTGGAATTTGGGGGTCGCGAGTCGAGCGCAACAGGCTAAAGGCAGATCTGTACGGCAAGTGATAATATGCTGTGGGTTTTGACGTTGACAGGTGGAGAAGGTGGAGTCGGAGCTCCGGAATATTTAGATTATTGACGATGTTGATGTTGATGTTGATGTCGTACGACTGACGACAGATTCGACGAGCAGAGCAGAGGAGAGTAGGCAGAAACCAGAAATGAAGTGAGAGTGAGAGTGAGAGTGATAAAGGGGCTGTCTGTCGTGCAGGCTGCAGTTGCAGGCAGGCAGTACAAATGCAATGGCGGCGTGGGATGGTTGCGGCCACTGAACAATGAATGGATGCCGCCACGAGACAGTGTGGGATGAAATGCCAATACTGTACTGTACCTACACAATACCTATCCACTCGGGTGTCCCGAGGTTGCGAGGGGCTGCCTCCCCGATGACGGATCGAGGAATGCGGAGGAGAGCGCCTCGCCGCTTTCTACCCCAGCGTAGAGAGGCACTGGAGAGGCACACTGGTGGGATAGCCGCGATCGTCCTCTTCTGTGACAAGAGGGGGGAGTTTAGGGTGTGGAGAAGTGAGAGCTAAGTTTCAGCTCGGTACAGCTCAGGAGTACAAGTACGGAATTACCGAGAAAAGAAAGTCTTATCGATACGGTCTATTAATTAAAACTGTTGTGTGTGGTACCCTTTCCTGTCCTGTCCTGTGCCAGTTCATAAAGAACGAGTGCTTGCTTCTAGATCCGGTGAGGTACATTCCTACTCAGTGTCACTGCTCTTGCGGTACAGGGAGATAAAGAAAAAGAGACTTTATTTAGATTAAAAAAGGATACATTTTCCCAGAAGCATATAACCTCGCAAGCTGTAGTATTTTAGGCAGGTCTTACTGACTTGTCGCTCGTTCTACACACCGTTCAGTTCAGCTCACTTATCAGAGCTTGTCCTTTTCCAAGCATGCGAGAATTCCTCATATGATCTCTTACTTTATTCTTATCAAAAACTATATTACTACTGCAAGAGTATTGCAATCGACATGGAATATGCAGAAAATCTACTGAAAGCGGCGGCTCGGCTGATTTCAGGCTCTGTCCGTGCCTGCACCTGCCTTAGCGCATGTACAATTCTCACTCATACCTTCGTACAGGGCTGCGGTTGCGGCTGCGTTGCGCTGCGCTGCGCGTCAACTGGAACGGACAAAATATTTGGAGCTGCATCATTTACTTGACATTGCTCCAGACTTCTGCCCCAATGCCGCCAGACAAAGTCTCCGAGAAGAACGATGAAGCCACTCCTCTGACCCAGTCTTCCTTGTCTCAACAGACGAGCAAAGTCAGAAATTTCTTCTCAATTCCGGCTCCGGTAAAAACGTTGTTCGATCAGGTCCCTGTGTTGACATACCCTCCAAACGAGCTCCCTCAGCGCGCTCCGAAGCCCGCCAGGATACCGAGTCTTTATGTCTTTATCAAGAAAGAAGATGCTGCCGCAGGGAGGCCATCTTACAATCCCAGCTGCTTGAAATGGCAGGTTCGTCAGATTCAAATTGATCTCAGGACAGCTTTCTGACGGGTGTTGATTCCATAGGCATTCCTGAACATTGCAGGTATCAATCACCGTCTCGTCTCGTCGAGCAATCATGCCTCTCCTACGGGTGTATTACCCTTTCTTCTCCCTGCTGCATCGAATTCGCCCCAGGAACCATCCGCGCCTATCACACCAAACAAGCTTGTCAAATATGCAGAAGCGCAGGGCAAAAGAGTGGGAGAGTCATCTAGCATGCGCTATGAAGCATATCAATCCCTTATTGACCACCGAATAAGAAATGCCTGGGTACGTGGGCAATCGGACTTTGCCCTAAACTTGTTCTGACCGTTCATCTAGTTGTACACTCTTTACCTCGAACCCCTGAATTTCTCTGCAGTCGCACACCGACTCTACGTCTCTCCAACCTCCTCCAATCCCCTTGTTCAAGCATCTATATCCCACCAGTTGCGGTCGGCAGCAGAAGCCGAGCTTCTGAAACACTCCTCGATCATCGATACCGACGACTTATACAGTGAAGCTGACAAGGCATTTGAGGCACTCTCTATATTACTGGGTGAAAACTCGTGGTTCTTTGGCAGCGAAAAACCAACACTGTTTGATGCGAGCATATTTGCGTATACCCAATTGTTGCTGGATGATGAACTGGGATGGAAGGAGAAGAAGCTTTGCAGGGCGCTGGGGAGGCGAGCGAATCTTGTACAACATCGAGAAAGGCTCCTTGTAAGACATTTCGGCGGCTCATAAAGAAGAAAATACCCAATCATCCACTCACAGCACGTTTGGACTGGACTTGACTGATATGACCGCCGGCTACACGGGCGGAAGGCGGCCTTCGGATTTTGATTTCCAAACACCAGCCAGGGCATCAAAGCCCAGTTGTTATTCACCGTGGGAGAAGTAAGTTCATTTCAGCCAGATTCGTTGCCTCATTTGTCATTATTACAATTGCATTCGCAATGCCGAGCCCTCGGGTTCAAGTGCATCCGTCGCGGCTTGCGGAGATACGAGGATTAGCACGCGTGACCTCCCATTAGCCTCAAGAACTGCTCAAAATCTTCATTCCAAAAAACCTTGGCAAAGAATAAGAAGAAATATGTCTTGGGACAAGATAAGCTTAATCCCAAATTGGGGTTTGGTTCTAACTTTGGGCCGCCTAGAAGGCTTGGCTGACGATCTCATTCTCTTCGACCTCCGTCGAGGTTTGGAACGATTCATGACTGCCAATGTTGCTAACATTGCACTGCCACTTTACATCAAATATATGGGCACGTTGTAGTTTGAGGCTCATGCGCTGGCAAGTGCCGCAACCCCACAGAAAGCAAAGCCAAGCCAGTCCAGAGAAGCTGCCTATCCCAATTGAGCTTGAGTTAGACTTTCAGGGTCTTCATTGATGAGGAGTTCTCACTGGCCAAGGGACGCGATGAATCAATATTTACAATGCGTCTCTTCACTGCTTGGCCTTTTCTTGACTTCCGCCACGAATGACGACGCCGTGGAATTCCGGCAAGATCTAGTAAGTAAACAATCATCATCTTTGTGCCTTGTAGTTTCTATATAAGCATGGCAAGATTCGTTCTATTTGTTTTCTCCATATCATCTTCACATCATCAATCTACTCAGAGAAGAATCCATCAAACACCCCCTCAGAACATCTTAGACCAAAAATTGACTCCTAGTCAACTTCAACTCTCAAAATGAAGACAACCTTTGCTTCCCTCGCGGCATTCCTAGCAGTCAGGGCTCTCGCAGCCCCGACAGACATCACTTATGGTCCTCCAGCGGGTGGCTGGGAATCCATCGACTACCCAGACGGAACTGGTGAGAACCTTCACGAATACCCAGCCCCACCAGGAGGTTGGGAGTCCGTCAAATATCCTCCCGGAACGGGAGAAAATCCATCGTGCTCTACCTCCAGCCCGTTCAAATTCACAAGTACCTACAACGTCGTTGCTGTCGGCTCTGAGGTTCGCAACGGCACTACACCTGCTCCCGGTCCAAAGGATGCTGTCGGATTCTTCAATTTCGGCATCAACTCAAATGAGGACACGATCTGCTATGTTAGTCCCTCACCCGCTTTTTTTATCTCCTCCATCTAACTCCCTGTCCCAGAACATCACCCTCCTCAACGTAGCCGGAGGTTACCAATCACCGGCACGGACCGCCACGCACATCCACCAAGCCGCGCGTGGTGCCTCTGGACCTCCCCGACTTGCCTTCCCCAACCCAATTGGAGACGATAAGCGCCGTGTGAGTGTCGGCTGCTTGACCGGTCCCTTCACCACTGGTCTCATGATGAATGGTGCGGATACTGGGGCTGGATTCAAGGTCAAGCAGATTGAACAGAATCCTGCCGGCTTCTTTGCTGATAGTCATACGACGCTGTTCTCGTTGGGGGTTGTCAGAGGCCAACTTGCTTGAGCGTGCTGTAATGAGAGGAGGGGGGATGGTGTGCTGCGTAGCGCCAGTATCAAGGTAATGGATTTGATGTGAGAGATGAGGCTGATGATAGTATAATTTCTAGAATAATGTTTCAATGACTTAATAAATGAGGTTACATCAAGAGCAACTGTCTTCTATTTGCCATCCTTGTGCAGAGTTGCTTTCTCTCGTTGAAAAACTCTAGAATGCTGTCATTTTTTTAGGTATGACTTTTGAGACTATGTGTGTTGATATCCTAAGCCCTCCATATACTTTCCAGTTGAGATTTTGGGACGACTACGAACGATGAGGGCTTTCTTTAAAACATACTAATTATGCGAGTCCCAGAGTCTATTCCAGAAGTTTCATCTGGTCTTAAACTTCAAGTACATGGGAACTATTGAGAATTGCCTCGTAGTCTCGCTATACTGACATCCACTATTCCGACTCATCATCCCCCTTTATTGTATTAGTCGTCATCGTCCATCGTTTCCCCAGTCTCGTAGAAGTCGGACATTGTATACTAGCTGCTATTCCCTAGACTGCTCCCCAGGCATATGATACTTCCACAGAATTTACAGACTCAAAGTTTGATAGCTTGGACTTGGGCCTCAACGAAGCTTGACATTGATATACAAAGCTCTTATTCGAATTTATTCGACTGCACGCTGAAGTTCGAAGTCAAGAGGTATTTCACCTGCCCCTTCATTCCGCTTCTGGAACTTTTTGAAATGGCTGAACTGAGGAAGGAGCCATACACACTTACACAAACTTCCTCCTTCGGCAGGGTCTATGGTTCAAGTTCTCCTCGTGGAACCTTGACGTTCGTGTCACCACACGCGAGGAATTCATCGAAGTTTCTTGCCATCCCAGAGCATTGGATTTTTGGCAAAAAAAGCCAAAATGTACCTAGAACTCAATACTAGAGACCGAGTTTACGTCTCAGACTTGGATGACTCATGGTGAAATAACTCTCACTGCATGCAGACGAGCTGCATTGAACATTTCCAGCATTCGGGTGCTGCTACACGATTGGAAGTATGGGACAGAGACAAAATTCGCAGAACGGACTCGCACCTGTCAAACTGACTGATCGGCGTCCACTTTCCTCTGCTCAATTGTCTCAACTTTCCGTAATTTCCTTATCTGGCCGGTGGCTGCATACCTCCATCCTTGGAAGCTTCATGCGGGGTGAATCACCCCACCTTTCCCAAGATTATTTTGTAGTTTCGTCATACTTCGCTCTGCTTTTAAATTCGAACTGTGACTCAACTTAAGCTTTCTTGTGTTAAAGATCAATCTGGTTGGTTATTGGTCAAACCTTACGTCTGGCTTTGCCCAAACACTGTTCAAATGGACACTCCCAAGCAAGCAACTCTCACAACAAGCTGCCACTGCAAAGCAATACGCATCATTTTTCCACCCCCGACCAAAGCCCTAAACGAATGTCTATGCTCAATCTGTCGACGCTATGGCGTTCTCTGGGCATATTACAAGCCCGAAGAAGTGCAGCTTGAAGGCGAAGCGACCGACTTCTACATATGGGGCGACAAAGATCTCGAGTTTCATCGATGCAAGAACTGTGGATGTGTAACTCATTGGAAGCTAGCGGATGAGAAGCGCGAGGGCGATGAGATGGCTGTTAATTGTCGGATGTTGGAGAAGGAAGATTTGGAGAAGCTTGAAATCAAGCAGGATCCGGGACCGTAGGATAGTGCAGTGAACTTTGGCAGAGGCTGTCAAGGTGCTTGTGGTGGAGGTGAAATTATGGAGTTTATGATGAGAGGAGTCGCGCCACAAGCTCTTAAAATGAGACTGGTTTAGACTCGAGGCTCAATGTCATATTTATTCAATGGCAGCAATTTTCCCTCACGTTCACAAGCCGCTCAGAGACTTATGTACGTGTTCTCTCTCAATGTTTAACCCGTGTCGAATTAAGGTGCACCCTCCTGTTTCTACTTCATTCCTCGGCCTCTTATGTGCGACTCCTGAAGTCACAGCGCTTCTAAAGTTGTACCAGGGACACAAGAGGATGTTGTATATCAAGCCACGGCTACACTTCGCCAGGTGGTGGAAGAGCTCCACAGAATCTAGCATGGCTGGCGTTATCGTTATTGGAAAGCAAGAGACAGGTCCAATGTTTTTATTATTAGACTTGGGGCACCTTTCCCTGACTCGGATAAATGTGGCGTTCATAATCATGGCTCAATGGCTTTGAAAACATACCAGTCAACCGAACAACGAAGAAGTAAGCATTATTGTATGTATCTCCATTTTTACTACTGCTAGGCAAGCCCCCTGTTTCCCCTTTACAAAGCCGTGAGTGAAGAAAAAGCATGTCGTTTTGAGAGAGTGCGACCGAGAAGAGAACTGTTACCCATAGCCAATTTCCCTAGTCGAAATTACCCAATCTTTTTTTGATACTCCTATCCCCAGATGACACCTGAATTCAAATATGTGCAAATCTATCTAATTGATTGGCAAAGCTCGCTCATTCTCAGATGTTCAATTCCATTTTTCATGAGTTCGTGGTCGTGAATGAAAACAAAAGCACAAAAACGCCAGTAGGTTGTCTCGATGTAACACGCGTAGGAAACCCTCCTACTAGAAACAAACAAAATGACAGTAGAAAGGTAAAATGCTGATTGAGATCACCGTCGCCGCAGTCGCTCCGAGAAGGGTTGATGAATCAGGCATCATTGTTACAATAATAGCGTGAGCCATTGTCTAGAACAGTAATGCATGTGGCCTTAATGATAGGGCCCTTGGCAAACTGGTTCTAATGCTTGGAAATGCGAGTGGTAGCCCCAGGAAGATCTGCATCCAGAACCAAATGAATGGGAAAACATAATGGCGAAAATAATTTTGTGGCTCCGGCCTACTTTGGTGTGAGGTATTATCGTTGATCGGTTGATCCAGCACTCAATCTCGTAACGCCAGAGATTCACACCTAGCGGAGCTGATTCCATAGCAAGCAAAACCCATGCTTCCTGTGTGCGATATCCCAATTAAGCGACGGTCTTATAGAACATTATTGATGGTATGGGAGCTTCTATAGCTTTGTGAACCCGGAGACCAGAGAGGTCAGAAGCATGAGCCAAAACAAACCACTCTAGCTATTATTAGGTCTCCGGGTTCGGCATGCACCTAACGGCTCATTGATAGACTTTGGAAGTTGTTGATCCAAGCTTCGTTCGGCGCGGGAATACCGTTCGATTGTCGGGCGTACTCGGCCCCATCATGTGTTGGTGTTGCTCCGTGAGGAGAGGGATATCTCGCCTCAAGACCTTGGTAGTCGGTAGTGGCTTGAAATGCCCCGAATGTGTCTAGTGGGGCGTATGCAGGTGCAACGCCAACATTTCGGGGTGCGGTAGCACCAAACGGAGAATACCCATATGTGTATCCGGATGGTTGGAATGCCGTGGGTGGCATCGTTCCTCGATCAAGAGCAGAACTAAAGGGCTGTGCGAAAACACCCTGGTATCCGCGACTAGTTTGTGGAGCGGCATACGGGGCTTGTTCAGGTTGAGGTGCTCGTCTTTCGCTTTGGTTATTTCGAGCTATGTTGGCACCTACAGCACCGGGTCCAATGCCACTAGGGGCTTGGAGACCGAGCGATGGACTGGCGAAAGATGCCGGATTAATGGCTGACATCCATATCCTCGTCTTATAGACCTTGAAAAGATCTGTGACTAGGGAGTTGAAGTTGATGTAGGCATCGGCGAAGTAGTAGAAAGTAAGTTTCTTCCAATCCCTGAAGTAATGGTTAGTAGACACTCTCTTGAGAACGATTTAGTAACTCACATTTGGAATTCCGCATCAAGGATCTCCATGTGGAGACCATGTTCCTTCACCTTCTGCATGCAAACCCGCTTTGCTTTGGCTTCATTTCCCTCTTTATCACGAAGAGCTTGTATCTCATGATTTTGGGCTAGGCGTTTGATGATCTTTGGCTTGATCTCGCCAGGATTGGGCTCTTGCATTCCGTGTTGACTCGGAGGTCCCATGCCCCCCACTGCGCTGCCCTGAAGGCCGTTCGAAGCAGCCATCAACCCAGCTCCAGTACCATCGGTGTTGCCTGCGGCACCCTGGGAGTACATCATCAACCACTTGTAGTGTTCTTCTGCATAATGCTCCTTAAGTTCCTTGGCTGAAGCCCAGTCAACGTTGTCTCGAGCTACAGTTCCTAAGTCTGTGCCACGGTCTGCCTCGACGATAACGAGGTCTCCAGGTTTTACTGAAAGTCCAGTTCCTTCTTGCACGTAGAAGACATCGGCACGAGAGCATTTAAATAGCACGATGTAAAGAAGTTGATTATGACGGGGTTGTGGAACCCCATACATGCTTCGGTGGGGTGATGGTGCTCGACCAGAGCCATACTGAGCGGCTCCGTATGGGAAAGTGGAAGACTGGTAATTCGCTGAGCCATAGGCATCAGTATTTCGCTGGAGCGTGGCGATACCCCCGAAGTAGGATGCTGCTGTAGGTTGAGAATGTCAATATAATGTTCACAAGGTAGTCCGTTCCTCCTCCATCAAGTGATTCTTTGCGGAAGCATACGAAATCTGGAAGGGGTTATTTATAGAGCACTCACCATGTTCGTTGAGAGAGTAGCCAGGTCCTTCTTGATACCGGCCAGGGTAGTCCTTCGGCGATAAAGCTTCCTGCAGACTGCTTTCGCGAGCCGACAAAGGTTCACCAACAGAACTGACGGATCCTTGCCGTGTGGGGACATCCGCGAAGGAATGGCGTCTGCTTTGTGGAATGTCTGTCAAACCGCCAAAGCCTAAAGAGCTTTGCCAGTTAGCTCTCTTGACGTTCTCAATCTTACGGTTTTCAACCGCGTATGGGGACAATTTTGGTTGGCCAGCTGCCCCATATTCACTCATTCTGCGACCCGACAATCCCTTAGAGGTGATCTCCTGAAGCTCACTGATCTCGTCAAGCTCATCGATAGCGTAGTCAGACTCCTCCGGTAAGGTTTCTTGCATACCATATGTTCCGCCCAAGCCAAAGGCACTGTTAGTAGATGAACGAGGACGAAGTCGAGCATTATGAATGTTTTGCTGCCGCAATATCGCATTCTCTCTTGCCAACATCTCAATCGTCTTAGCTTCATTGGACTGCAACACAACTCCATGACTAGATCCATTGGTGCTCTCGTCGTCGTCATCTTCAACCTCCTTAACTTTGCCCAGTCCTCCCTCATTCGACATCTCACTCAGCATGCTTGGGCGGGAAGGTCTATGTTGGAGGCCTGAGTGTTGGAGAGGTCTTCCTCGACCAGTGAAGATGGGTCCGGCAGTAGAAGATGTAGTCGATGCCGGAGAATCAGGATCAAGTTGTCCGACCGAATATGACTGTGATCGGTAAGTTTTTGGTGTTGGATGAAGTGGAATCGCGAAAGGAATGGTTGGGTTGGATGACAGGTCGCGCTGGCTACTACTCAGATCATTGGGGAAGTATCCATTTCCAGCGGAGCCAGGAGGATGCATCGACGTTGGTGATGGCAGAACCTCAGTCAGCCTTGAAGGAGGTTCTTTGCGCGAATCGCTGTTCCAGATGCCACTTCCCCATGGAAATGATGTTCCAGGATGACCTCTGCCCACTCCATTACCTCCTTGAACATGAGCGGCCCATGCTATAGGTTCTGCTGATGGTGTCGTTGGATGAGAGGTGGTAGGAGACATCGAGCTGCTCGCAAACGAGCCTTTTCTTGGTTGAGGGCCGGATTGCGTCGTGTCATTCAACCAGGAAGATCTTCGTGTTGGCTTTTGGGTCGGGACTATGGGTTGAGTCTGATCATGACGGTCACCTTCATCATCAGAGCTAGCCAATGCCTCGGAGTCGGGAGTTGACCGTCGGCCGTTGAACTTGTCGAGTAAAATGGACGGATTGCTCGAAGTCATCGACGACGCGGCTGAGGGGGCGGCCTTGCCTGCAGCGGAGCCGATTTTATTGCCACTCGAACTCATTTTGCCGCTGAATGAGGGGCAATGGGACGCGAGTCTGTTGTACACTAGAGGAATTGTTAATACGTGACCTGATTGAATACTGTCTGAAGATCAAGACCCTTGGAGTATGGGATGCAGTGAATATAGAATCGAAAATCTCATTCCGCTGAAAGTGAGATTGTTCGTCCCATCAGTTGGCTCGAAGACCCAGGAGAAGAAGACACAGCGAACAAAACCTTTTCTTTCCACCAAGAATGACTGCAGGAAAGGTTGAGGATGGCGACGTACCTGCTACAAAATATGGGGCACTGAAGTGAGGTCGGGATCAGAAGTTGAGAAGTGCTGCTGTTCCCAGACAAGGGGATATCCGCGCAGGCTCCGGAGTTCAGTGAATGCGCTGCGCTATGCTGTAGGCGTTAGATATGAGTAGCCGGTATGAATAGGTCTACGCATCGCTGCGGGTCGACATTAGGAAAGTAGAATGGGGCTGTTCTTAATAGAAAGTGAGTACGAACGAATAATAGGGGCGATGATGAGTGATGTCGGTCTGTTCGACAGGATAGGCTCGATAAGATTTCGTGGAGGTTCCGAAGCAGGAGGGGAATCAGGTTGTTGGTGGTTGATTATATGAGTACTGTGTATCTAATACGTCAACAGAAGTTAGTAAATGTGAAGCTGTGATGTGTGAAATAGAGTCATTGGTCCTATTTGTATGCAAGACTCGGGCAGATTTTGATTTGATAGTCTTAGAAGTTCCCATTGAAGCGACACAAGAATACTGGGACCCTAGAAGACGAGCTATCGCCGCAGGAAGTAGAGAGCCAGGTCTATAAGACGAGGCCAGAACATGCTTCATGGACAATCGCCAGTTCTTCAACGGTCATGAATGCAGGTGGACTTCATAACGACGGAGCTATGAGACATTTGAAGGTCCCACCAATACCAGTGACTAAGACAGTAGACAAAGAGCGTTGAACCTCGCTGCGCCTAACCCCAAAATTGAGCGAGGTAGGGAAGGATGGAAGATCTTTGCCATCTTTAGCTGACTGCGTATATTTCACCTCATCGGTGGGACTTTGAGCCGTTCAATACTCCAACAACCACAGCCAATACAGTTTCACAAGTAAACGGTTGGCCTGGTCTACTCAAGACCCCTAAAGAAATTTATGCTTCCCATATCTTCGAGAGAGAGTAACGCAGGCAGGATGTGCTTGGTAGAGCTGATACACGAAGGGAGTAAGAAACTCACCTGTGCAATATATTATGGCCGAAACGACGAATTTTGGGATAAAGCAGGAATTGGTATCTGTAAATTGCCCAAGATCATTAGTCGCTGTTTTAAGAAGATCCAAGTTGATTTGTCGAGGATAGAGGAGCTGGTGGCTTAGAGGATTCGACTCCTGCATAACTTGCCTCAAGTAACCGCAATTGCCGTAAGAAATCGTAAATCTTCTAAGAGGTCTGCCGCAACCACGCTTCTTCAATTTATGTATCGAATTCAAGTATCATCTAAGTTTGCCCGTGTACCAGTTTGCAAGAGAAAGGAAAATCGTACAGCCTTCCGCGAATGCGAATGTTGAATAAAGGCCTGTGTCGCCCAGACTATGCGAAGCCCATTGTCGACCAGAGGGGAAAGGCAGTGGGCCTTGCGCTCGAGAGCAGCCGTTACTACAGGCAAGCAGTATTCTGTGGAGAGGCAGAAGGTGAAGAGTTGTGATAGTAGCTTGCGATCGGACTCGAGGCGGGGAAACGAAGCCGTACAACGCGACTTCTTGCCTCACGCAGAAACCGTTGAATCGGCGGATAGAGGAAGCGAAAGACGGTTGAAGGCTCCCGCAGATGGCGACGTTCTCTCGACAGCTCTTGACAACTTGGAGGCCAGTTTTCCAAACGCTGAGAGCAGTCGTGTGAAGGAGCAAGAAAGGAGAGGGTGCGATGGACGCTCGACAGCCTGCAAGATGCAGCGGAGTGGAGGTTGTACGCTAAAAACGCCTCTGTGGACAGGGGACCAGGCTTGGACGGGCACAAACTGAGGGGATGGATGGCGGGTGCGGTAGGATAGGAGTAGTTAGCAGGCAGGGTTAGGAGGGACTAGGTAGGGATGGACAGAGCCAAGGCTGGAAGGGGGCAAGCCTGTGCGCACCGGATTCTTTGCATGAAGAGCTCTCTGTAGAGGTCAGAGGCGATGCACGAAGAAGCACTCGATCCCGGGCTAGGACTACTCTGCTACTCTACTCTACCCGAGTGTTGTTGAGTGGAACTGTACTGCAGACGGCATTGATAACACGAGACGATATATCAGCATACATCTGCACATTGCGGCAAGAATATCTAGATCTATCTAAGTGCCCGCGAAGAGCAGGTCCTAGGCCCAGACTCCAGATGGCAGATGCGTGCCCCAGAATATATTCCCGTGGCACCCCGCCAATGGGGGCAAAGTTCATGCTGCTGATGCGGAGACTTCCATGCCATCCTTTACCATTCCCAACGCCGTTTTGCAATCAGGCCATTGGCCACGCGCAGGTTGTGACAGCGCCTGCTTTCGCTGCTGCTGAAGGAGATTCTTATTGAGATGTTTGGTTTCAAGAGAAGCAGAAGTTGGGCGAGATAGAGACGTTCTTACCGTCAGTGAAACCGGGAGTTCCCAGAGCTGGGGTAAGTAGGTAGAAGGTTTGTAGGGAGGTCCGTGTATGGCTTTCCAGCATTGTACCACCACATAGTTCCAAACTCCAGAAGGGTCTAATATCGCCGTCCAGCTCTCCTCCATTCTTTCGTGTAACATGTTTGCCCTGTTCTCCTTCCCGTTTTTGGACTCTTCAACCCATCCGCACTCAGTCAGAGCACACGCCACAGTCGCATGTGTCAAGACGCGACCTTCTTAGACTTTTCCCCAGATCTCGCTAGGGGGCCAACGGGATGCTCCGATTCAGTGGGGCAGCATCAACTATATATGCTCGCAAAATCTGTATGGACGAGCGTGGTTTGGGACGTCAAGAACCGACTTTGAAATTTGCGGGGAAAGCTTGCTAATAGCTCCGTTTAGTTGCTGCATCGCCGCCGTTCAGCGTGCGGTTATGCACAAGAGCCAATTTTCTGATCTTGCCGCTCATTTCCAAATTGATACTGATGTCCTCATATTACGCGTGGGCAAGGATCTCGGCACAGATCATCCTACTCTTCCCTGCCACCTGGGAGCCCCTGGCTCCTGCAACCACCACTTTTGACTCTCGACAGTCTGGACGAGGAACCGCACTGCTAATTCGCTGGCAGACCATTTTCCCGTCGCACATCGAGATTGATTACTGTTGCTTGACGAGAGCATCAACTCGAAGTACACTAAGCGAACCTTTAGGTGTGGTCGGACGTCAGACGGATTTTGCATAGCGCCTCAACAGAGGTGAACGCCTCAGCAAAAGGAGGGGGCAATTAAAAAACTGCAAATGCACGAATCTTCATTTGGGTATTTTCTCTGCCGTGAAACGCGCTTCCGGCCCCAGTCAACTTGCTTCCTGTACTGTACAAGTTGCGAGCTCGCAATTGCTCGTAATTTCATTCAGATATACCCCTCTATCGAAGGCATCTCGAGGTTAACCAGGTACGATGTCGAGGCTACCTTATCCTGCCGTAGATGCAACTGCATCCGGGCCTTTCTGCTGCTTCAATTTCTCCTCAAACTTTGCAAATTCCTGCAAGGCAATTTCCTCTTCCTGATCGAGAACTTGAGTCACGCCTTGCACCTCCTCAATCTATTGAAGATGTCAATCTTTGCTCTCGTTATCTTATGAAAGTCACTTACATAATGCATCAGCATCCCTTCAATACCGTTTTTCAAGGTCACGGTGCTGGAATCGCACGTTCTGCATGCCCCGCGGAGTTTTAATAACACATTCCCATCCTCAAAACCTCGAAACTCAATGTCTCCACCGTCTTCTTGGATCGCTGGTCGAATCCTGGTCTCTAGCAACTCTTTAATCATTCCCACCACCTCGCTGTCATTTTCGTTGTAGCTCAAGCTATCTTCTTCTGTCCCCTCTTGGCCATCTTCTCCAGTTTTATTTTCGGTGATGTTGACAATCGGAGCGCCTGAGGTGACAGCTTCAGTAATGAGACTGAAAACTTCCGGCTTCACATGCGCCCAATTGGCATCTGTGGCTTTTGTGACGGTGATAAAGTCCGCGCCATAGAAAACTGAGGTTATTCCATCTATATTCATTAATTGGGCGGCAAGTGGCGAGGGATGTGGAGGGGCAAGAGTCGATCGAGGATTTAGGTATTCGAGGAACGGGGATGACAGCCCCTCCGGTAGTATAGGGTGGTTTGGTAAAAACTTGAGCGCATCAGGATTCGGCGTATTCTCTGTCTGTATGAAGATGCTCCGGGTCCCGCCAACTGCGGCTGGCTTGAGCATATTTGATGGTTGGTGCAGATAAGGTTGTAGTGTTGGTCTCGTCTTCGCATTCGATGCTGCCATCGCGGGCAAACGGGTACTATGATGAATGCATCTCGCAGCGCTGTGATGGACTGGAATTGCTGGCTTTGCTGGCCGAGTCTTCGTGAAAAATGGGATGGCCAGCCGTGATATCTTGGTGGAAGCCATAATTACGGAATCAAATATGTTGCGGCAGGTTTATTGTTGTAGGCCGAGAGAAAGTTGCCTCTTGAAAATCGGGTTTTGTCAGCGTACAGCCTCGCCCTCGCCTATGACGCCAGACCCAGCCTGGTCATGCCGTAAAAAGCGGCACCGACTGTTACGGACTGTGATTAGTCCGCGCGGTGCAATTTTGGTGCCGCTTTTGGGATCAAGCTTTGTATGATAAAAGTTCCGATAACACGGGAAAGAAAACAATCGCGACCACCAGCCGCTCTCACCATCGTTCCTTCCTTTCTATAGCTACAGCTACAGCTACAGTTAACAACACCAACAAGATGTCTATCACAGACGTCCCCAAGATCTGTGGAGTCTGCCACGAGAAAGAGCCAAAATACAAGTGCAGCCAGTGCTACCTGCCATAGCAAGTTTTTCTATCACGTCCAGACAACAGCACATCACCTTCTAACCAAACGAAGCTGCTCAGTCGCATGTTCTAAACTTCACAAAGAGACGCATCCTCCAGTTGAGCCCGTCCTTAAAGTCGAAAAGCCTGCCTCACCAGCTCTGTCGAAGACAACCACGCCAAGACCCGGCACTGCTGCTGCTGCCGGCTATCGGGGCCCATTCGTAGCACTGGACCATTCAAAAGAATTGCGGGAACTTTTCAAAATGTATCCGCATCTTCCATCTCAGCTTGAAGCCATCGATGCCGCTACATTGCGTCCTGACGATGAACAGGACTTTGATCGGAGAGCGTCAAGTAGGGGAGGAAATGCTGCGCTTTGGAATTCAGATCGTGGGCTACAAAAAGGCGTTGCAGCACTATCACAAGCAAGGAACACAAGCGGCAAGGAAGGTGAGGCTGTCCGGGAGTTCTCAAAGCTCATTATCCAAATTCTCTCTGGAGAGAATGGCCATGAAGCAGCCGAAATCATACAGAAAGAGTTAGCGGAAGAAAACGCCCGGATCATCGAACAACTCTTGAATAACGAGCGCTGATGGAACTGCCACAAAACCATGGGAACATAACTTCAGTCTACTGGCGGCGGCGACACAAATTCCAGCCTCTAGGACTTTCCTGAACCTGCTACCCTGCAGAAATAACCAGCTCAACTTTGCAACAGTACCGAGAAATACATAGGAAATGGCTATGTCTGGTAGGACGTTAGGAATGCCTCAATACTCTCCACGAGCCAGACACTGACCTAACAACAGGCTGGGGGACAAACTGTTCAAACACTTTTATGTGAGGTCCATTCGATTTGATTTGAATTCCTTGCCGCCCTGGCAAGCTCGATGTATCAACTAGGATGACGCTTAAATCGAGCAAGAAATCTACCCTTCTTATCTGGAGACAACCCAAAACTACTAATGCCCGCGACGGCTTCGTCCTTGTTCTGTCGAATGCTCTTCTCCTTCCTGCTACCTAATATCCAACTCGAGTCCTTCTTCCGTAAGAAGGGACTGGCCCACTCTTTTCTATGCCGCCTATTTTCCCCCTCATCATCCCGCTGTGCCCAATCATTTCTGTCATTGGCATCATATATTGTTTTGTGTTTTGTCTTCGGGGCCATGTGGACCTCCTCGTCAGAGAACACATCACCTGTGCTCAACGGCCGCGGTGCATTCGGAGCTTTAGTGCCCTTTAAATGGGCGAATTCTGGCACATTGAAGGTCCGCTGGGGTGGCTTATATAAATCTCGCCCCATATCCACCTCTACAGCTTCTTCCATCTCATGAGTCCATTGAAACTGGTTGCGATTTCTCACGAGCTCTCTCTCGATCATGGCTTGATCCTTGGCTTGGGTCTCCTGGAGTTTAGTGGATGGGTGTCCTGGAATGGTTTCCTCATGAAGCAGTTCCAGATGCGTCCTAAGAACAGGTTGGGATAGTTTGTGTACTTGTCGCATAGTATCAGGAGTAGTAGTTCTTTCGAAGGCCATAGCTGCTACCTTTGGCACGTGGTGGTACACTCCATTCTGCTGAGCAGCCGCCGCCTTAGCGGCTCTGGCCTCACGTCGTCGTTCAGCCTTGATTTTCTGCTCGGCCAGGTGAGCAGTAAGTCGGCGGCTTAATTCTTCTGGATCGAAAGGTTCGCCCTGCTTGACCCGCCGCCTTGCAGTATTGCCCTTTGGGTCTCGGACAGGGTGGGTCATGGATCTTGTAGGTTTCAACTATGAGGGGTCAACACTGTGCACCTGCGTCGTTCATGTTCGGGGACTTACCACAGGCCGTTCTACAGCGGGCAATGCAGTGACTGCGGCCATAATTCCAACCAGCGATCGAGACTTTATATGAAAACCACTGGTATGTCAAGTGTGTACAGACGCAACAGAGCGAGACAACCAGGTTCCAGCACGGGCATGTAGCGTACAAATAAGTAGCACGAGACACAGCAGAAGCTCGGCAACGGCAGTGTCTCAGGTTGCACGATACAGTAGACGTGCAGAGGGCCCGGTACAAGTAGAAGTAGCAGCTAGTCTAGCGATGCTAAAGAACGCCACCAACCTTGAAAACTAATGTTTGCATGCTGATCCCATCGGGTCGAGAGACCGGGAAGGGTGATGGAGGAGGCAGCAACGGCGTGAGTGGAAGAGAACAGTCTAAGGTAGGTCTCAAGAGAAAAAGAAAACGCCAGCACCCGAATGAAGCTTAACGCGCTTGCCCTGAAAAGACATTCAGGGACGGCATTATATCTAAATTGAGAGGACGGAGGGCGACACTTTCAGCGTCCGCATCTTGGCTCATGCTGAGTTGCTGCACCTGCAGCTGCCGTCATGGCTTAACATACGGTGAGAAACCCTAGGCGTCAGCACTCTATTGACACATACCGCAACGGGCTCTGGAATCTGGAATTGCATGTCTAGCATGTCTTGCCGCGGATCCGCATCGCTGCAAGCACGAATCAATTTCTGATCACTGCTCTCAAAGAATTCGAGAACCAGACCAGGCATCTGTTGAGTACTCCGTAACTTGAATCTTGAGTCGCCTTCCTTACTTCATCTCTCTGGGTGCTACGGTGCGACGTGTGCCTTCCTGTGGTTGGACGAGCTCGTCGCATTCTCTCAGATTGAGAGTGTCGAGGCCTTCTACAATGGCCCATGCGCGCGTCGATCACAATCCATAGATGCGCCGTTGCCGTTCTACGGAGCCTATCTGCCTAATTGCACTTCTAGCGCATATTTGGTGGGGAACCTTGTTTCGACGCTTGTACCTTCTGTTCAACAACTTCAGCTTGTTGTTCACTCACGCGACCGCCGACGCTTGATTCAGAGCGCCAATAATAATCATACAACCCCCCGGTGAATGCATCTCAGCGTCTGAATCGCCCAGTTCTGACATGATTCGACGTGGACCTGTGCCCTCCGTGAGATTCATCTGATCCGGCGGGAAATATTCAGTTCTCCTCATTTCAACAAAGATCGTTTCAGAGATTCCCTTTTGTAAATCATTTCCACATTATTCTTCACATCGTCAAAGTTCCTTTTCTGTCGTTTTTAGTCTTCGGAATGGCTGGAGCGCTCGAGCCGGATCATTCGCCAGTCGCAATGCTTGCGTGCTCTTCTTTCATTTTATGGGAAATCAAAATCCCATGGACCTAGATCTCTGATCTAAAGATCTGCAATCGTGGATGCGTTTTCGGTGCAGATTACCGAATGATTGTCGCTGAGGTCCTGTCTGAATTCAGTCTGCGATTCGTTCCACGATGCCGCTGAAAGTGCATTCAGGCTGAAGCCACCCTCGCACAAGATGGAGCAATTTGCCTTCCCCATGTTCCACCACCACCGGGAAAATCAGAGCCGTTTGAGATTTTGTTTCACAGAATTTATATGGTGGCTTTCACGTGTAGCACCTAACCTCAGCTGTGAGTCTGAGCGACATCTATCATGCCATCGGATTGTAGGAGTGTAGTTTCGATCTCATAACCCATTACCTTGGTTTAGCTCCCACTTATATGTCCCACGGATCAAAACATCCCGATCATTTACGGAACGCTCCATGATATCGCGATAGCAGGCTCCCGAAACGTCGAGGAACAGTAATCCAGTCAGAGTGTTTCGTTGCTGCTCAGGTCGTGTTTGAATTTGAGTAGATTCTCACGGGTGCCATTCCCGGTATTGAGACTTCCATTCTCTTAGAGTTTCAAGTTCTTGACTTCACTTCAACTCGAGACAATCACCCGATCCTATACAAGAGAAGTAGAGGTTGGAAGCTTTGAAAGCTTTGAAATTTGACTCAAGTGTATCAGCTACTGTTCTCGCTTTTGGGTCCTAGGTAGTGATGCACTCACTGGCTTCAATCATTTTGCCATGGGAATTGGCCAAAGTCTTTAAAATTCAGAGTGGGGAGATGGCACTGGTCAACGTGAGCCAATAGTACCAGCCCAGAAATTCCGCAATGGAGCACACTTTTTAGGAGCATGGATTGGTATATGCTATCTTGCACTACTATTTTTTGTGAAGCTTCCTCAAAGTAGATCCTGATCTCAAATCAATAGCTACGGTGCTAAGATGCCAAGGTGCTACCTGTATGAACAGACGGTGAACCGTAGGAGCACAATACAATACACACGTCCTCAAGAGCAACATAGACTCGACGAAGGCCCAATTTTCACCATAAACTCCTATTAAATTGCTCCAGCTGCGATGAAACTCGGCATGGATGGCAATCGCACCACCACAATCGCCCAATAAGAGCCCTGGAATCTGAGGGGGGTATTGCTCTGGTTCATGGGACACAGAGACATTCAAAGTATGTACTGAGGTTGCAAAAAGTAGCAAAAATAGCGGCCGCTATGACTGAAAACATTATGAGAATTTCTTGGAGTATTTGAGGGGCATTTGAGTTTCAAAATCCTTCTTTCATTTCTGTCTTGAAGTGTCAGTCAACTTCAGCATTACACTAATATCACTATCTCCAAATTCCGACAGAAGATTCTTTTCGACTTTCTTCAGCCTCAGCCATAAACAGTAGCAATTGGCGATTGAGGCTTTGTGGCGGTATCGCAACAGGAAAAAGGCTCTTGGCATGGTGGGGTCAACTCACTAGCAATGAATAAGAGGTCAGGCGATGAAAAGTTTCGGAGTTGAAATCTGACGTCTGACGATGAAATGGATTTATGGTCAGGAATTTGGATGTCAAACTGTATTGCTTCTTGCAAAAGGAGGGTTGAGGACCAGCGTTGAAGAATCGTACTGTGAGATTCATTTTCGTACGATACTGTACCACTACTTCGTGTTCACTTGCCCTCATAGGAATAAATGTGAGAGGTTATCACACGATGAAACAGAGATCCAGAAATGTCAATCCGAGGGAAAACGAAAGAAGCAGTGTATTGGGTCCTACTAAGACCCATGAGAGAGTCTTCAGATCAGATGCATCCATGCATTAAGGTACAACTCCGCCGACGAGGAATCAAAATATGCAAGTATACTCCAACTCAAGGACAAGCAGCAGGCCCAGACGCATGCTTCGTATTTCCCAGCTTGGTAAATATGCACGCCACGGGCGAGTGGACCCAATAAGTAATTCGGGGTAGACATTAGGCTCCATGGGTGCCAGTCCATGTGGGATTTGATCGTCGACACTTTCAGCGCACGTGTAGGATAGGACGAATTGGCGTCACTCACTGGCGGAAGGGCTCCATGGCACGGGAGTGCTGACACGTTCCGGCTCGGTCCATTTTTGATGAGCTGCATGAAGTATTGGAGTATTGGAGTTGTTAGAGAGAACCAATTATTAGGCTGCTTCTCAAGGCATGGCGAGTCGACGACGACAGCCCCGCGAAAGCCCACCCCACCATTATTTGCCTACGGAAATGCCACTTGCCCTCTTTCCCTTCATCATAGGCACATCACGAACAATGTCTCGCCGCTGCTCTCGCGACACCGCGAAATCAACATCAACAAGGTCCCTAGAACTATAGAAGTGTAGTTGCATCCGCGCAAACACCAAGCAAGCAAGCACAGCATGAAGCTGCGACATCGATACCGATTCATGTAGCTGCAAGCATCCGCGAGCTTAACCAGCGTCATTGGCGGGCAAAGCTTCGACCAAGTCCAACTTTAACCCTTCCCCTTCTCCAACCAGGGGGCTTTCGTCAATTAGAATTAGCAGTGTGCAGAATGAATGGGTACGAGGTGGGCCTCCTCATGCCGGCACGAAATGCCTCGACCAAGCGCGCTCGGTCGAGAGAGCGTCAACTGGGAGACCGAACGGCCTCATCAAAATCCAACTCAATTACCAGCACCAACCTGACTTCGAACGCGAATTCCAAATCTGTCCCTCGCAGCGCTGCTCGGCCTGGCACCGTCACGCGTACGAGCTCCGCTCCACTTGCGCCATCTGCGCCATCAGCCGACCGGGAGGCAAAACTCCTGAGCTTCGACTCCGATTTCAATGTGGAGCCAAAAAGAGGCTCCGTGGCTTCCGTTTCAGGAGATCCATTCTTCAGAAACTACCAATCGCCCAACTCTGTGTCTCTAGCAAAGGAATTGAGGTCTGCCACATATTCAAGTCATTTCCGGGATGAGGAGGATGAGGAGGACATGCCTGATGTCCCACCTCGTTCGCCCAAAAGACCAACCATTGATAATTCTGTAAATTTACCCGTATGTGCCCCTCGTCTGAATACGTAGGATATAGACTGATGAGAGCCTTCAATCTTAGCCCCAATCGAGAAGCGGAATGTCCGACATAAATATTGCCATAATTGGAAGCGCGGGAGTGGGGAAAAGCACGCTTATCCAGCGTGCACTTAGTCTACGAGCTCTTCCTACATCGATTGCCTCCAGCCTGCGAATGTCCGTTGATAATGTGGTTTATACTGTTAGTTTGATTGAGCTGGACCTGGAATCATTCGATATAGTCCCGGACCGCCGTATTGAATGGCCAAAGCAAATAAACGGACATATAGTACCCCGCATGGACGGGGCTCTATTGCTATACGATGTAATGAACCGAGAGAGCATTGCGGAGCTTCCTCAGACTCTGAGTATATTTTTTGTGACCCATTGTAACGACCCCGCTAATTAATGTCCCAGACGGACTTGTGAACTCCTCCTTACCAACGATTCTGGTCTCGTGCAAATGTGACAACCCAGAAAACACCCGCCAGATTGACGTGGAGAGTATGGAAGCTGCCTGCCTGTCGTGTGTGGAAGCTGTCAAAACTGCTGCCAACGTACCGGAATCTGCAAGACAGTGTCTCTCTTCTATGCTTAAAGCTGTTATGGCAAACAGAAATGGTCAGTAATTGCGATTATTTGCGGTCATTGCTTGTCCACCATTGAGTGGCTTCCTTGCCTTTTTCGGGTTTATACATACTTTCTCCACGTAATACATCGGCTCCTAACATGGCGGAGCAGCCTGTAAGCGGTTAGATATGAAACAAAACTAACTTTATGAAAAGCTATAAATAGTGCCCCAGAAGTTCCTGGTACTCGTCGGCGGGCGACCTCTTCTGCTCATTTAGAAACGCCGCAAGACCCAGCGAGGCCCCTCAGCCAACAGTCGAAACACAGCCGAGCAAGCTCAGAATACTCCCTCCTCCGAGGTTTCCCCTCACCGCCGATTGTTTCCTCGCGAGGGCAATCGTCACGGCCGAATGGCCGGACTAACCTTCACCAATTTACCATTCCAGATCCGCATGAAGCACCACCCCTTTCGTCACATCCAGCGTTCAGACATGAAAGCTCCCCAAGCGCCGATTCAACTACTAGACTTCTGCCTCCGAGTGGGAAATCACGTTCACCCCATCCATCCACACGTCGGGCGGTAGATAGTACGTTTCTCGACATGGAAGAGTCTGATGCGGATTCCGCGTACCGATATTCAGACGATATCCCTATCTTACAGCGGAATGACGATAGCTTCTTTGATAAGCCCGCCAAAGTTGCAGGGGTTACATTTGACGAGCTTGTGGATAGGCTCTTGGGTCAGAATATGTCCAGAGCAGATAACAACTTCTCCGATATATTTCTCTGTCTTTATAGGAAGTTTGCTGCTCCTGGGGAGCTGTTTTTGGCCATCCTCAACCGGTTAGAGCGTGTCGCGGATGATCAAAACACGCATTATTTGGCACGAACTGCAACACAGCTTAGATACATAACGGTGGTTGCTAAATGGGTGTCAAGTTATCCAGGGGATTTCGCCAGTCCTTCAACTAGCCGAAAACTTGATGATTTCATCAACGACTTAGCCAGCAACCCTGTGTTTGCTGCTGCGGCGCAGGACATGCGAATGCAGCTTCAATCTCGCGTTGTAGAGGACGACGATACGGGATGGGCACGAACTGATGCCGATGTTGAGTGTGAGGCTGGCAGCACGCCGGAATCTGCACCAGCTTCTCCTCTTAGACGCAAACTTACTCAAAGGAGTGATGTCGAGGAAGATATGCAGACTCTGAATATTGAAGAGGAAAACGAAGAGGACATGGAACGCAAGGAATCAAGAGCTGATTCCAGTGCATCGGCTTTTGGCGGTGAATCGGAAACGCAGTCCTTGTCCCCATCTTTTCATACAGTTGAGGATTACGAAAGAGAAGCAGCCACCATGGTGCCGAAAGCCACTCTCCCACTCACGAAATTCCGTTATCATATCTTCATGGATACTGTTGACGATGATGTTGCTGATGAGATGACCAGAATTGACTGGGTAATGTTCTCATCCATCAGACTTCGCGATCTTGTCCGTCACGTTAGTCTTTCGTTGGAGCAAAAGGAGAAATGCAGGAGCCTGAACAACGTCAATCGGATGATTAATCACTTCAACCATATTGCGCATTGGGTCGCAAATATGATCTTGATGAGGGATAAAGCCAAGCACCGGGCTCAGATGCTGGAGAAGTTCATGACTATTGCGTTGAAGCTACGTCAGCTGAACAACTACAATGGTTTGGCTGCCGTACTGGCCGGTATTAACGGAAGTGCTATTCATCGACTGGCGCAAACCCGGGCTTTGGTCCCAGCCGATGTGCAAAAGCGTTTCGCTCGACTGGTCTTGCTGATGGGTAGCCAAAAGAGCCATTTTGCTTATCGACTGGCGTGGGAGAATTCTCCTCTACCCCGGATTCCGTTTATTCCACTCCACAGACGAGATCTCGTGTCTGCAGAAGAAGGAAGCAGAACATTCGTTGGGGCAAGCGGAGATAGAATAAACTGGAAGAAATTTGAGGTCCTGTCCGAGGTCATCTTACCCATCATGAAAAGCCAAGTAGTGCCATATCCAAATCTCCAAAAGCACGACATTGCTCGAGAGTTAATCCTAGACTGCAGAATGCCCGTCGACGACGAGGTAAATGTTTCCTGTTCCCCCCTCCATACGTATTTGACTAACTATCCCTAGGATATATACCAACGAAGTCTACAACTTGAAAGTTCATCAGGGCCAGTAGAATTCGGAAAGAAGAAATTTCCCTGGTTCCAAAAGGAAAAGTAGATAGCGGCGGGATGGCAATCTGTGGTAGAGTTGTTTTGTGAGCGTTCTCCTCTCGCGCATACCCTATTTTTGGTGATAGATGCACGCACGACGTACAGGATATATGAGATATGGATTATGAGGATGATGACATATGGTATACTATATAGGTTCAGGACAATATATGACATGTGTCAGTTCAAGTTGCTTGCTTGTTTTGTCGTCCGTCTTATTGGATCGACTTTAAAATACGGCTACGGGCTCTTGATTGGTCGAGCTTTGCGAAGTTCGTTCATTGATCTTACATTTCCAGGCTGTTTGGTAAGCGCTATGCCTTTTAGGCCAGAGCCAACCAGGAGCTTGCCTTTTGACAGAATGGTACCGAGGCGGGACAATCTTCTTTCACTGGAAGAATATAAATATTTCGACATCTAGCACTTTAATCCAAACATTTATCCAACTTGATCTTTCATCTTTGATGCTGGGACTCATTTTCCCACCTATTTTAACAATGAGTTGAAGTCGATTAAGTCTCAATGTTTGATTATGCCTAATATCAATTTCACAAACGGGCTAGCAACCCTACTCATCGCTATTGTCAGCGTTTGTTAACCCAGTAATCCCAACAAAAGTCGAAGTTGACGTCGATTAGTATGCAATCACTCTAGCAATCTACAACATTTACTTCCACCCTCTCTCAAGCTACCGCGGTCCTCTTCTCTGGCGTGCTTTCCAGTTTCCCTATATCTGGTCCCTACTCTCCGGCCGCCTGCCCTACACTGTCCAGTCCTTACACGCCCGCTACGGCAAAGTCGTCAGAATTGCTCCCAATGAACTTTCCTTCGTCGACCCGAATGCATGGAAAGACATCTAATCCCGCAAAGAATTCCGACGGCCACCACAGTGGGGAAGCAGACCTCCCAGCGTCGAAGTCTATAATCTGATTTCTACCCCAATTACCGAGCATACGCATTTTCGCAAAGCTCTGGAGCCCGTATTTTCAGCGCAAGCTATCAAGGCATAAGAACCGCTTATTTATTCATATATCGACACGCTAATTCGAAAGCTGCGCGAAAAAGCTGAAAAAAAAGAGTGAAGAAACGGTGGTAGATTTAGTGGCCTGGATAAACTTCACCACCTTCGACATCATCGGCGATCTTGGCTGGGGAACCTCGTTCCAGGGATTGGAAAGACAGGAGTACCATCCTTGGACCACGGTCATACCGCAGTTCAAGGCTATCTTGATTGCGTACTATCCGCTTCTCAATGCCCTTGTTCCCTTTATGACACCAAAATCTGCGCTCGCAGGTTTGAATGAGGTGTTCAATACAGCAAGAAGAAACGTACAGGCACGATTGAGAAGGGAGACAGAACGCCCGGACATGATGACTTTTATGGAAAAGGGGGACATGAGTGAAGAAGAGATTGTGTCAAATTCAACGGTGTCGATCGTGGCGGGGAGTGAGACGCTTACTACTGCTCTTGCAGGGACGATGCATTGCTTGCTTGAAAACCCGGGGAAATTGGACAAACTTGTGAGAGAGATCAGAGTTTGCTTCACAGCCGAGGATTAGATATCTAGCCAGTCTGCTAAGCAGTTGAGTTATTTGACCGCCGTCCTGCAAGAAGGAATCAGGCTTTGTCCTCCAATCCCTGATAACTTGCACAGAGAAGTCCCAGCTGGGGGTGGCAAAATTTGTGGTCGTTGGTTGCCGGCAGGCACTGCCGTGGGAGTGCCTGGCTACTCGATGTTTAGATATAGCTTCAACTTCGAGGAGCCAGAGGAGTTTCTTCCAGAGAGGTGGGCGGATGGGGAGGGGCTTGAAGGTGATGAGAAGGAAGCTTTTTATCCTTTTGGCGTCGGCCCAAGCGGGTGTTTAGGGCAGCAGCTGGCGTGGGTAGAGACGAGGATTATTCTTGCAAGACTTCTATGGAACTTTGATCTGAGGGTGCCGGAAGGAAAGAGATTGGGAAATTGGACGGATCAGAGTATCCTGTGGGCTTGAGATAAAGTGCCACTGAATGTGGAGATCTGCTTAGCCGAAAGCTGATGTATTACTTTGATATACAGAATGAAAGTTTTATGATTTCACAAGGTATTGAAAGATGCCGAAGCTACGAGACGAGTCGCCTTTGGAGGCGGTGTGGTTCCTGCCTCTCCGGGTGGAAATCAAACTGCCACTTCACCACTTCACCACATTACCACCTTACCACTTCTCTTAAATCTCAATCCACCCAAATTATCGCGCGCCATGGCACGAACAACGACCAAGCGAAAGTCCGAGGGTAAGTGGCACATGCAATTATTGAAGCCAAAGCCCTGACGCGTTACAGGCGCGTTGCCAAGTGGCAGAAGCAAGCTGCGTCAAACAACCACAAGAGATGACTACGACTCGGGAGATGAATATGAGCACAGTAGTGACGATAAATTATTCGCCAGTGAACAGCCAGTGGCTCGACACGTTAAGAAGAGCAAGACTCGGAAGTCGGAGCCAGCGCGCGTGATCAGACCTGACGAGTACGAACAAGATGAAGGACGTATGGAGAGCCAGTATGTTTATTGAACAGCTCTCCTGAAATTCTATTATGACTTACGAGCTACATTGTAGACAGTTTCTCGCTCTAGTCGAGTTCGAGACAAAGAAGAAACGACTGGCTGGTAAAGCTGCTGCGCAATACCTCGATAAGTTCACTCAGCGATTGGAGGAGAGCGAGCAGACATTGAAGAAGCAACTTAAGGACTTGAGCGCCACAGCGTACGCATACAATAAGATTCACTAAAGACGCAGCTAATTTCAAAGCAGACCAAAGCAAGACGAGAAGTTCCTCGAGCGTTTTTCGGAAGCATTTGCAGCATCTCGTCCCAGGGCATCCCCCGCAGAAAAGGAACCCCATGGCTCATCAGGTCTATCGTTCGCCTCACTTTACAAGCAATCGAAGAACCTCTCGGCCGCTGCGAAAGATATCATCGACACGTTCGAGGTCGCAGACCGGTTGACGTCAGAAATTGAGCTGTCGGGCTTGCTGGACAACGATTGGGGAGATGAGGACAAGGAAGCGGCCAAGTTGCTTGCAATTGGCTGTGAAGTCGGTATCCAGAAGTATCAGTGTCTCTTGACGGCAGCTGCTGCCCCTACATTTGATGAGGAGGTTACTGCTCTGGCAGATAAGATTTACAAGAAGGATGATGGGCAGGGTTTCAATGCTTGGGGCAAGATTGCGAAGAAGCAAGAGAGGTTAGCGAAGAAGCTTTTAAAGTCATTCGTTGTGCCAGAAGATGCTTGATCTCGAGTATGGTTTGGAGGGTATCATGTGCTGTAACAAAATTTATTTAGCTTTTCATGAACAGAGAATGAGAGTTATTGGCAGGGAAGTTCCGCGAGAACGAGTTACCATTGTGTTTCAGTGCTAAAGATGGAATTCTGCCACAAATAATAACATCTCTATTGCGGCCCAGTAGTACCGTCATGACTTTCCAAATCGAATGCAATTTCTCCATGTATCAGGAGATGTCTAGACAATGTTGGTGAAAGAAGTATTGCAATGGAGGACTAGACGGCGATAAGTTCAACTCGGAACATCAGTATTTTATTTGGATAACGGCGATTTTAGACCTCGTGAAGTTTGAAGACGATGTCTATTTCTGTATGAAAAATAAAAGGAGTTGAATTCGAGATTACGAAGGTATAGAAACTTATCTAGAAAGCATAACGTGACTTAGCATTCGCTTACTTTTCGCGCTAATAAGCCCATCCACACTTTGAAATTCCAGAAAGAAACTTCGCACGACTAAGATCTCGACGACAAACCGCCAAAACGACAACCCATTCCCACAGTCAAGGTCAGTCAATGCGTTCGATGAAGAAATTAGAGGGCTTGCAATCTTGAGTCTGCAATTGCCCACGCAGGTTGGGCGACTCAGGATCGCCAGCTCTGTGAATTTTCTTCTCCGAGTTCCTTCGACACTTTTCGCGACTAAGTAAAGCTGACCTTTCAACTCGCAGATGGGCGCCCTCAAGTATGTCGAGGAATTGCAAAAGAAGAAGCAGTCGGATGTCCTCCGCTTCCTTCTCCGTGTTCGCTGCTGGGAGGTAAGATAATTCGAATTTTCTACGACATCCGACACCGAAACAATACTTTCGAACTTGCTCTGCGGACTTATTGGAATATTGTGGACGTGGATTTCTATGTGGGCATCTTTCGAAAGATCGATGCCTCTGCTATACACTCGTTGAACATTAGCTGAGAGTGCAAAATATAGCTCCGACAATTGAATGTCATCCACCGCGCTTCCCGTCCTTCTCGCCCAGACAAGGCTCGCCGTCTTGGTTACAAGGCCAAGCAAGGCTATGTCATTTATCGTGTCCGTGTTCGCCGTGGAGGTCGCAAGCGTCCAGTGCCAAAGGGTGCTACTTATGGTACGAAAAAACACCTTAGGCGCTCATTGTCAACAGCATACTGACTGCATCTCTTTCAGGCAAGCCTACCAACCAGGGTGTGAACCAACTCAAGTATCAGCGATCCCTCAAGTCGACTGCCGAGGAGCGTGTCGGACGTCGTTGCGCCAACTTGAGAGTCTTGAACTCCTACTGGATCAACCAGGACTCCACCTACAAGTACTACGAGATCATCTTGGTCGACCCTCAACACAAGGCCATCCGCCGTGATGCTCGCATCAACTGGATTGTCAACCCAGTCCACAAGCACCGTGAATCTCGTGGTCTTACTGCTACTGGCAAGAAGTCTCGTGGTTTGGGCAAGGGTCATGGATACAACAAGACAACTGCTGGCAGAAGAAAGACCTGGAAGCGTCACAACACCCTCAACCTCCAAAGATACAGATAGATGTGTTAGCGGGAGTTTTTTGTGGTTCTGCTGCTTTTGTGTGCAGGGGTGGATACTTTACGGCTCTGGCATAGGCCTCGATATAGCATGCGGCGATATTTGCTGATACCATGCGTTGATGAATAAAATCATTGAAGGCCAATTGATCTGATCCCACACATATATAAGTGACCTATGATGCTGTGACGTGAATTTTTCTTCTTTTTGGCTCGTAGTTAATACGACACTTGCGGACGTTCGGTTGGTGGAGAACTTCGTATTTGTCCCGTCAAGCAACCCCTCGCTCAAACGCTACGCTTGATGAAACTGGGAAAGCCTTTCATTATGCGTCAGACCAATCTCTCGTTAGCTGATTCTTGCATTATTAGAAATTACTTCCAAACAAAATTTTGAAGCCCTTGGGCCATGGATGTTGGTGAGTGAGTGCAGATCAAATCGCGTCGACAACTAGGAAATCAAATCTCGGCCGAGGGACTAACAATTGTTTTTATGAAGGAAAGAGCGGCCGACAGTCGAACACATAACGATCCTCATCGAATAATACTCTTCCACATTCGAAGGTGCGAAGCCTTTCAAATGAACCTGCCATTGCTGTGGCCATTCAATGATATCGCCACAACCAATGCGCCCCTCACATTCAACGAGCTTCAATCGAGAGCGGTGCGATGCCTACCTGGTCAAATCGACTGCTCCCACCGAACAATGGCAATGAGCCAAACTCAGCTGCTGCCGGCGGGAGCTCTCCTTCGCGAGCCCGAGGCCCTTCGCGAGTCACTGAATCGGACATACTAGAAAGTGCCTACGGCATTCCCACTCTACCTCCTTCACAAGGATCACGCAATGGCACCTCTACAAAACCTACTCGAACCACTAGCCACGGACGTTCTATGAGTCATCCTTTCCCTTCGATATTCTCTGGGAAGAAAAAGCGTACCGGTGAAGGTGGAGGCCCGGCTGGGTTTGATTCAACCGACGACGAGACGGTTTCCCCGCAGATGGTTAGGACTACGGGATATGCTCCAGCAAATAAGCCAAAAGTCGCAGACAAAGATTTGACAACGGGAAAATGCAAGACTTGCGACTCTATGGTACGGTGGCCGAAGGAGTTGAAGGTTTTCAGATGTACTGTATGCTTGATGATCAATGACCTGAAACCTATTGCTCTAGAGGCTAGACGTAGTGATGGACATAGAGCGCCTATTGCTGTGAAACCTGGAACGCAGCCTGGACTTGCTCAGAGAGGTACTCTCCATGCTAGGATCCGAGAAACGCACACAGCTGATATCATTGCAGTTCCTCCCTTGTCTCTTGGAAAAACCAGGAAGCTCGTTGACCAGTGTGTCACCTCATATCTTCTGGAGAGATTGAAGCGTGATGATGATGATGGACGAACTGGCAGTCCAGCACTATCTCCTCCGACTTCTCCATCCTGGGCTCCGCAGAGTGCTGAAACTTGGCCAGGATCCTCTGCGAGAGAAGAGGGTGCAAATAATCTACATCTCCAAGCGCTTCCGCACCGGACTCCTCCTATACACCTATCTCGCCGGCCCGTCGGTGCCAGTCCGCGTCATGAATTCAAGAATGCAGACGCGGCACCGTATTCAACATCGTCGCCTGGTGACTTCTTTGGGGCTCATATGGAACAGCGGGACCAACATGCTCACCCAGATCGGGAGGCTGATGCTCCCCGTATGACCACGTTTGGAAAGGAACCGGAAGACCAAGAACACCAAAGACGAGCAGCTATTATCAAAAGCCTTTTCAAACCCTTGGAAGACTATATTGTCACATCTTTTGGGTCGGTTGAATGCGTAAATGCTTCATTCTCAACAATGCGCCCGTATATGGCGCCTCGAGCCGCAAGCGAAGGGATTAGGCGCAGAGCCTCTCCTGCAAGGGAGAGACAGGTACAAACAGAGATTAGGATGTCCGAGCTGTCAGATTTAGATGCTAAAACTCTTCTTCTTGGAGACTTCGCAGAAAATGGGTCGTGGTGGACCGGTGGTCGCTCGAGTATGAAAAGTCCTGAACGGGCAAGGACTCATCAAAAGAGCAGCGAAGATCCTAGTGATAATCCGGATTCTGTTACAGTGAAATCACCGCGAGTGGATTGGTCTGATGTTAATGAATGGTACCATTGTGTTCTCTATGCCGGGGCATCATGGCGGAAGACGCTAGCAAATCTCATTGAGAGCGACGTTCATGGATCGCATCTACAGCACCTGTCTCAGCCAGAATTGGATGACATCGAAGAGATGGTTGCGGAGGCACAGTCTCGTTCTCAGAGGATCTTATTGAAAGCCACTGAAAGCTTATTGAAACGTCCAGGGCGTCCTCTCAAAGGGCCACACGACCTCCGGTTTCTTCTCATAATTCTTGCAAATCCTTTACTGTACCCATCTCACGTGGCATCAAAGATTCATGATGAAAGCAGTAGATCTCGGTCTCAGGAAAGGAAAAGGGAATTCAGCACGCGCTCTCTTGAGCCACCAAAACAAAGTGTGCGATCTAGGTCACCCGGATCCCCAAATGCACGCAAATCTAGCTCCGGGCAGCATTCGGGAATTATCAAACGGATCTTGGGGCTCTTGTCGAACGTTCCAAATGAATGTCATCACTACCTAGTCTCCTGGTTTGCCCGGTACCCAGACGGCCATTTTCAAAGAACAGTGGATCTGGTAGGAAGTTTTGTCACTTACAGGCTTGGGAGACAACATGGAAAGAAGCGAGAGGTAGATCAAGACCCAACTGCTGGCCTAATACCCAGTATGAGTGGATCGGGGACCCCCAGCTCAGCTGCTCTCCATGCTGCACTTGGTGTTGCTGGCCAATCCTCGAAAAAGGCAGAAAGTAAATCGCAAGCTGTCGTCTACAATGATGACTGGCAAATCAAAGCAGCCGCTAGAGTGATGGCTTTACTCTTCTCTGCCAACAACAGCGGATTGTCAAGAAGATTAGAAACACGATCTCCCCTCACCCTGGAAGCAGGGCAAAGCGCCGGTCTTATGGCTCGAGAAAGAGCTCATAATCATGGGCAGATCCTGCCCACAAGCGACTTTTATAATACGCTACTGGACTACTCGGATCTAACAGCAGATTTCGAATCTTGGGAGTCTAAGCGGGGCAAGTTTGCTTTCTGCCAATATCCTTTCTTTCTCAGTATCTGGGCTAAAATCCAAATTATGGAGTATGATGCTCGACGACAAATGGAAGTGAAGGCTCGGGAGGCTTTCTTCGATAGCATTATGACTCGTAAAGTTGTCAATCAATACCTTGTTCTTCAGGTCCGACGAGAATGTCTTGTTGAAGACAGCTTGCAGAGCGTTAGTCAGGTAATAGGAAATAGTAGCGAGGAAATCAAAAAGGGTCTGCGGATTGAGTTCAAAGGCGAGGAAGGGATTGACGCTGGTGGCCTCAGAAAAGAATGGTTCCTTCTGCTGGTTAGAGACGTCTTCAATCCTGAACATGGTATAATTGCCCAAACATTTTCAATATGATTTTGACTGACAATCCTCAGGCATGTTTACTTACGACGAAGACTCACATTTCTGTTATTTCAACCCGAATAGCTTTGAGACGACAGACCAATTCTTTCTTGTCGGAGTAGTCCTAGGGCTGGCAATCTATAACTCGACTATTCTCGATGTTGCACTCCCTCCCTTTGCATTCCGAAAGTTGCTGGCCGCTGGCCCTCCTGCTGCACCTGGGGCCACCTCCCACGCTAAGCCTTCAATGACTTATTCACTAGAAGATCTAGCTGAATTTCGCCCCTCACTGGCCACCGGTCTTCGTCAACTCCTAGACTTCGACGGTGATGTTCAGGAGACCTTTTGTCGAGACTTTGTGGCCGACATCGAACGATATGGTCAAATATCTCAGGTGGCACTCTGCCCAAATGGAGAGAATCGCCCAGTCACGAATTCCAACAGAAGAGAATTTGTGGATCTCTATGTAAGGTATCTTCTTGATACCGCAGTTGCTCGACAATTTGAGCCGTTCAAAAGAGGGTTCTTCACTGTTTGTGGTGGCAACGCATTGTCTTTATTCAGACCGGAAGAAATCGAGCTTCTCATCCGGGGCTCAGATGAGCCCCTTGATATTGCGTCCCTTCGAGCTGTTTCCACCTGCGAGAACTGGGGTGTTCCCAACCCTACAAAAACAGAGCCCGTGATATCATGGTTTTGGGAATCATTTCAAATTGCAACTCCCAAGGATCAACGAAAATTGTTGAGCTTCATTACCGGAAGCGATCGTATTCCGGCAATGGGAGCGACAAATTTGGTCATTAAGCTTTCGTGTCTGGGAAGTGATAGTCCAAGGTTCCCCGTAGCACGCACATGCTTTAATATGTTGTCCTTATGGCGTTATTCATCGAGACGGAAACTGGAGCATATGCTTTGGCGTGCTGTGTATGAGAGTGAAGGTTTTGGATTAAAATAATGGATTAGCATGGATCAGGGCTTTGTACGATACCTGGGGGTTTTGAATCGGCATTGCATAGCCTGCGTAGTTGTAAAAGCACCTAGAGTACAGAGCAGTCTGTTTACGTAGCATAGATCATTGGAAGTGGTTGCCAGACAACAATGTCTATATAAAATCAATATAATAGCTGTCGTTGAAAGTTCAAACGGATCCATGTGGATGACTTCCTGATTATCATTGAGCATGAAGGCGATCTGTCAGTAGTCAGACTGGATTTAACCATCTTTCTGAAATATCCTGCCAATTCCGGATACTCTTCGAAGCTAGGAGAAATCGCTCCTCGTATTTCCATCACACAACTCCGAGCGGTCAAATTTTGAGCAGTATTCCTGTTAATGTTGACCTCATTTTAAAATGAGTTCTTGCGACCCAAACTCCAAATATGCCTGTACAGTAATTTACAGCTTTCTTTCTATCCCGCACTCTAAGACGTGTGTCGTATCGTTACTCTTTTCAGTTCGTCGTCACTTCTCCCCTCGCAATAGCCATCCTCCTCGCCTCCTGCTTCCTCTTCTCAAGCACCTTGGCCATCAATATACTATCTTTCTTACTCTGCTCCCGTTTTTCACCCAGTTCTCTAATCTCATTTATCTCCTGCTCAGTCGGCTCTATCTTCGTCGCGTTCGTAAGCGTCATCAACTGCTCTAGGATCTCAAACCGCTTGCGGTTCTTGATGCTGAAGACCTCTGTCCTTTTAGTAGGTGGTGGTGATTCTGATGGTGTGCTGGGCGCCGTGGAGGTTTGGGGAGTGGTGGTTGTGGAGATGGGGGTTGGACTGCTATGTGCGGCGGAGGAGGATGTGAAGTGAACGGTCATTAGGGCTGGGTCATCTGGGTTTTCGGTGCGAGAGACTGTCATGGGGATCGCTGGGTTGTAGTATTTGAGGCGCCGGAGATCGTTGCGCCAGAAATGTCTGGTTGGAGTTCCTCATTAGCCCTACTTTTCCGAAGACGAAGGGAGGCTTGGAGAGCTACCTAGCTCCTTTGTGTCCATCGTCGTAGGTCATCACAAAATCCATGTGCAATCTCGTTACCTCGGGGGGTAAGATTGCTGCTCCTCCTCCTACTCTGAGCTTCAAGAGCTGTAGCATGTGTCAATTGCAACTCTTTGATGGCAGTGGTCGCGTGCTGGGAAGTATCTACCTTCTGCGAAGAACTGGTTAGCAGATGCTTAGGTCCTGTATGGAATTAACTCACTTCTTTCAGCCTCGACATACGCTGGGTAATGTTCACCATGTTGCACGATTCGATTGCTGGTTGTCTGCGGGGATGTCTGAACCGAATGCTCTCATCTGGTCGTCTGGATGGGGTTGAATATAAATTATTTAAGCTTCCGCGCTAAAAAGGACCCCTGACCACCAGGACCAAAATTATTCGAGAGGCTCGGCAGTACTATACGAAGACCTGCAGCACGGAGGAACAAGAAGAACACAGAAGATCTAGTTCGGATCACTGTCGGAAGACGATGTCTGTCTGTACTCGCAGTGTAAGCTTTGCTCGAAGGCTGACGAGACAGCCTCACATACCAATCGCAGACCTTCCGGCTTTCCTCTGTCCTGGCCTCCTCCGAACCGCGCGTTTGCATCTACCTCCGTCGAAATGCTCCCCCAAACAGCGACCATTTCACTCACAATCTTCACGACTTACGAATTCCGCGGCGCCCGACGCTGATTCCCAGGGAATAATTCAGCCAAGCACTAATGACGCGGAAAAGTATCTACCATCACAATGTGCAGGCTGTGGCGCTCTGTCGCAAATAATAGTTAAGGATGAGCCTGGTTTCTATACTCTCACCAGGAGATCTGTGAAAGAATACGTCGCCGGTGTAGCTCCTCAGGAATCTGCAGAAGATGCCATAGTGAAGGCTGCCTTAGATAATGCTGGTGAAGCAGCTGCAGGCTTGGTAGACTTGAAGGACTGCTCAAAACCTGGTCAGTTACTAAACTGTTTTCTCGGAAATTTTACTAACTCTTCCAAGCAAGAAAGGTCGAGGCTCCAGTTTGTGACCGCTGCCACAAATTGAAACATCACGATGCCGGAGTTTCTATAATGCATCCTTCTGTCCAGTCAATACAAGACACGATATTCGAATCTCCTTACAAATACAACCATGTATACCATGTCCTGGACGCCGCCGATTTCCCGATGTCTATCGTCCCCGGGTTACACAAATTACTACATCTAACACCTCAAAGATCTTTGAACAGACGCTCAAAAACGGGAAGATTTTACCATGGGAGGAAGACGGAAGTGAGCTTCATCATTACACGCTCAGATTTACTTGCACCTCTGAAGGAGCAGGTGGATTCGATGATGCCGTATTTGCGATCAGTTCTACGAGATGCACTTGGAAGAACAGCGAAGGATGCACGGTTGGGGAATATCAGATGTGTGAGTGCGAAACAAGGATGGTGGATAAAAGAGTTGAAGGAGGATATTTGGAACAGGGGTGGTGGAGGCTGGATGGTGGGGAAAGTCAATGTTGGAAAGAGTCAACTTTTCAACGATGTCTTTCCAAAGGGACGAAGCGGTATTAAAACTGTCGAGAAGCTGCCGCCGCTAGCCGCTCATCGAGAACAGGGCTCTGGACCCCAAAGCGATGCCAGATTGGCAGAGCAATTGAAGGAAATAGAAGAAGTGGAATCCCTGTCTGAGGAACCGTTGGATACATCATCACTACTTCCCCCGGCACCTCCAGAGACCGACTACCCAGCCATGCCACTGGTCTCATCTCTACCAGGCACGACAGCCTCTCCTATTCGGCTCTCCTTTGGAAACGGAAAAGGGGAACTTATTGACCTGCCTGGCCTCTCTCGGGGTGACCTTGAACTGCACGTCCAACCACAGCACCGTTCCTCATTGGTAATGCGTTCTCGAGTTCGGCCTGAGCAGCAAGTCATCAAACCCGGACAATCGTTACTGCTGGGAGGGTTCATCCGAATTACGCCTACAACCCCGGATGTTATCATGCTAGGCTACGCTTTCACTCCTATTGGGCCTCACTTGACGTCTACAATCAAGGCTATTGGCACCCAGAAGCAAATCAGGGAGTCCTCAGTTGCGAATATCTCGGTGCCCGGAACGGGTGAAAAAATTGCCTGTGCTGGGGTCTTTCCTTTGAAATGGGATGTAACACGGGAGCGATCTGGACCATTGACCGCCCGCAATGCTGCTGGTATAAGTCCCGGAAGGCTGCCTTACAGGGTACTTGCAACAGATATCCTGATTGAGGGCTGCGGATGGGTTGAGCTGGTTGCGCAAGTGCGCAAGAGACCCAAGGAAGTTGCAACCCCTGATGGAGAAGTCCTATGGAAACCTGCCTTTGGCGCGGAAGACTCATCCAGTAGCGCAGATGAAGAGATACTAGATGATGGGATTAATGAGGAAAATGGGGACGTCGTAGATCCTACCTGGCCTACTGTTGAGGTCTTTACGCCCAATGGGAAGTTTGTAGCTGCGAGACAGCCAATGAACGCCTGGTTACATGCCAAGAAGCCTGTGAGTGGAAAGCTAAAGGGGCGGCCAAGGAAGTCCATGAAGGGGCACAAGAAAGCAGAGAAGAAAAGAGCTCGGCAGCACATGTAAATTGAGTAGATACTCTGTACCATATAATGATCTCCTAGTGCCTTACAGATTTTGGTGTAATGAGATTCAACAAATGTAACTTTTTTGGAGGGATAGATATCCAAGGCTGGTTGTCTACGACACTGACCAACGGTTGACTGTGACTGCCGTAGTATACACCATGGCGACAAGTCCAACAGCCATAAAAAGTATATCTCCAGCCTTGACATACTTGTTCTCAGCGATACCTTTCAAGTGCAAATAAGCTGGGTAGATATACACCAGCGGTACGCAAGCAAAAGATCCAATCAGTGCCACAAATTTATCCAGATCAGCCGCTCCCAGCGCGGATATAACACCACATACGCAAACTATGACCGTTCTAAATGCATTCTTCTTCCATTTAGTCAAAGAATCCCGTTTTCCGGAGCGATGGCCGAAAAGGGAGCCCTCGACGATCCTCATAGCGGGAAACAATTGTACAGGAAGCCCCACTAACACAGCTAGCGAGTAGAGGAATTGAACCGCGTTGACAAGCTTACTGTCTTGCGGAAAATTGGAGATGATTTCGACCTTGGTGTTGACTCCAAATGTGGCGTAACTGAGGGCTGCCACCGTGGCGAAAATTATGGTGATGATTAACATCACTATCAGTAACAATTTTTCGAATTTCTTTGGCTCCCTCATCGAAGACTGGATGGGTAAGATGAGGCCGATGCCTTCGAACGCGAAAATGGCCGATCCGATACATAAAGTGTAATCTCGTGGGTTGAATAGTTGAACAGTCTTGTTCATACCTTCCCTTGCGATTGTAGATATGTCAAAGAAGTAGATATATCCTAGTCCGAGCAGGATGAAAAGATCGGCGAGTAACGCGGCGCTGCCGAGCTTCGACATCTTGCGTACAAAGGCCAACGGGATCAGTATAATAAGCTGAATCCCAATGAGAGCTTTGGTAGAAAGCGGAGCTGATGCATGAAGCACGGCTTCTAAAAACGAATTCAAGTTCTCCGCAGTGAAGATGATAGAAGCGCAAACAAATCCAATCTGGGAGATGGTAATAGAAGCCAGTATTACGGCCCTGGTTTTCTTCCCTCCAATTGCTGCTCCAATGTCTCCATAACCTCCACCATAACGCACTCGACATTCGAGAAGCAAGTGGAATGAGAGACAAGATATTAGAGACACTGATACGAGAGCAATTGACGAGAATAAGATACCGCCGTTCTTGAAAGCTTTCGGTAAGAAAAGTACTCCTGTGCCGACGAATGATTTCATCAATAGAAAGAACGTCTTAGTAACGGTACCGTCGCCCTTATTCGTAGCTTTTGAAGACTTGCGTCTGCCTAGCAGAGGTCGCGTTTCGCCAGCTTCCCTTTCAGATGGTGTTGTTCGCTGTTGTTCAGCGTCATCGTCGTCGTCGACAGAAGAGCCGGAATCTTCAGAGTCTGTAGGATCCTCCCAGGCAAGTGATCCATAGAGATTTAGGAAGTTAGGGACTGAGACTCCTCTACTCAAGGGCCGCTGCTGGTACATAGAATGGCGTCGGACAGCACCAGGCTCTCTTGCCACAGGATGTTCGGGCCTGCAAAATCTTAATATTGTTTGGTCAAGAAGGATTCTAGGATAATCTAGACAAGATTCACTTTTCCCTCTATAATGTCTCAGAAATTATGAGACAATGAAGTAGGATAATGAATCTTGTAAATCGCCTCTGAGAATTGGCGTACCTTGGGTGTGAAAAAGTCTGCGCTCTCAAAATTGGACTTGGCCCTTCTCGACCGCTGCTTGCAAAGTATTGTCGATAGCTATCTCCCCCCTGTTGTTTCGGAAGGGGCCCGGGAGCTTCCCCATTCCCATTTGATCTTGGTGTTGAATTTGAGGCTCGAGGTGGGGCGTCGATTTCCTCATCCGCAACTCTCGAGGCCATTCCTGGCCGTTGCCCCTCCTCTACAGAACGTCGATTATAATTGGACATGAGGTGGGGATGGTCCAACTGGGCTTTCCAAATTTTTGGCGTAAATAACTCGATATGGTGGACTGATCATTTTTTCAAAAATGTTTTAGGAAGGAATCAATGTCAATTTATGACGTGGTGCTAAAATTTTTAGTACAGTGCAAGGATCGTGAATCAGCCTGTATTAATCTACATATGCAGCACATTATTCACTTATGATTCGTTATTCCATTATCAGAATGTTGCACCCGGTTCCTCATCAAATGTCTCCTCAAATACTCCCCCACTATCGATAATCCTATTCCCAATGTTGCTCACAGACGCTTGATCATCTCGCCACGCAATGTCTCTAGCTCAACACGTTTCTTCTATTGAAGGGGTCGACCGTCAACCGCCTTCGACGGATCCAGAGCTAGACGATTCTAAGCAAGTTCGACGGGTGTTGAGCTACGATGCATTTCCGCCACCGCAGGGGCCAGAGCAAATCCATCACCTTCATGCCTACAAAATTTCCACCGCAAAGAGAGCAGGTGAGAATTCTGTTCCCAGCTACGATCAGTTCACTCATATTTTATAGCCCAAGTTTGTGTCACAGCATTGGCTTGTTGGCTGGCTTCAGGAATCGTCTTCGGTTTCGCTGCTCTCAAACCTGTGTTGATCTCAGAAGGTGTCTATCGGGGTTCATGCACTGGGCAAGAAATTCAACATGATGACGGTGCATGCCTGGAACAAGACATAAGGTAGCTTTGCCCATGATAATATTTGGGGCTTGAATAACCTTAGAAACAACAGACTCAACTTCTTTTTTACCGTGGCCTCGATCACGGCCAATACGAGCTCGCTGCCCATAGGAGCTATACTAGACCGTTACGGTCCACGAGTGTGTGGAATTGCTGGCAGCGTCTCCCTAGCTCTTGGCAGTCTCCTCATGGCGTATGCTTTTGCCTTGCCGGAATTCGACGGCTACTTGGCCGGTAATTTCTTCCTGGCGTTAGGTGGCACGTTCGTCTTCGTCCCTTCCTTTCAAATGGCTAATGCCTTCCCCAAATACTCCGGAACCATTGTTGCGATTATAACCGGATCCTTCGATGCATCGGCAGCAGTATTTCTTTTCTATCGTCTTGTTTATGAAGCCACACACCACAGCTTCAGACCAAACAAGTTCTTCCTTTGTTACATCATTGTGCCAGCGCTGATCCTTCTGTTTGAAATCGTGCTCCTACCCTCCCAGAGCTATGATACTCTTTCACAGCTGGAAGTGAAGATCGAGAAAACTCTGGATGCTTCACGTGACGTCCATGATTCTGACGATGAGATAGACAGTCGCGCGGAGGTTCGGCGGGTCCGGCGTCGACGTGAAAATCGCCGACTAAACAAGATCCGTCAGCTTGATGATCTTCTAGGCGATGAAGTGGAAAGAGAGGAGAGAGCGGAACGCGAAGAAGAACGAAAAGCGAAGAGTGCTGTCTGGGGTGTGCTCCATGGTCAGGCCGCGCACAAGCAAATGCTTTCCCCGTGGTTCATCTTCATTACTCTTCTCACCGTTCTTCAGATGCTCCGCATGAATTATTTCATTGCTACGATCCGTTCCCAATATGAGTATATGCTTGATTCAGCATCAGAGGCAAAAAAGATTAATAATTTTTTTGACATTGCTCTTCCGGTCGGCGGTGTTATTTGTACCCCATTCATTGGTCTGTTTTTGGACAATTTGAGCGTTCCTTTGACCCTGACCGCCATCGTGGGGCTCATTACGGTCATTGGAATACTCAATTCTTTGCCATTTGTATGGGCTGGATATGCAACCGTTTGCCTATTTGTTTTGCTGCGGCCACTCTATTATTCTGCCATGTCGTAAGTCTGAAGTTCTTCTCTCTGCCGGCGTTGTTTGACCCAGGAATTACAGTGACTATGCCGCCAAAGTATTTGGCTTCGCGACTTTCGGCAGAGTCTATGGAATGATCATCTGCTTGTCTGGTATTGTTAACTTCTCGCAATCCGGGATAGACGCTCTCACACTAGTGAAGTTCCGCGGAAATCCCATCCCAGTAAACATCACGCTAGCAGGAGCTGGATTTGTTGTCGGATCTGTGCTTGTGGGATTTTTATGGTACAAAGGAAAGGCTATGGCGAAGGGGGAGCTCAGGGAATCCGAAGACGCCGAACGCGAAAGATTGATCCCTGAAGAGGACGAGGACGAACGGGAAGATTATATGTGACGAAAGTATCTGCCTGATGAGCCTGCGTTGCGAACAGTGGCCTTCCCAAGATACCTTGAAGCTGCGGTCGAAGTATCAGTCAAGACGGAATCTTCCTTCGAATTGGCATGAGGTAGTTCCTCATGCTTCGACTGATAAGCTAGCCAGCAGGTATTTGGAAGTCAAGAGGGTCATATCGATAAAATCACTAGAGATAATCGATGGGCAGAAGTTGGGATCAGCCTGGCTACAGTGGCTTGAGCTATGGGGACACGTAAGGAAACTAATAAACAAACCTATTGCTCCTCCCTATTTGCACGCTACCTAGGTGCTTTTGTCTTAAGATTCATACTCGCAGTCCATTTGAAGGTACATCTAACTTCCAATTATCCCATGGACTTTCTCTCAGAAAGGTTTCAACACGCCGTGAAATTTCATCTCACGGAGAGCTTAAATCATCCCCCAGACCCCGCCCGCCATACTTGCGCAATGAGCTGGAATTTCTACAGTGCTACGTTACACGACGAGGATCGGCTGGCACACCGGGCCTCTCGAAACGAAAAGACACCTGAGAAGGTTGAGCCCCTCGAAGCAAGTAGGCGTCAACTAAAGCCGGTCATTGAGCCTTTCAAAGACCCAAATGCAAGAGGGTACGTAAAAGCTACAGATGGAAGGAGCGAGAGCACACATCGTTTATATCAGACAATCTAGAATTTGGCTTCCATGACTCTCAAATTTCTCATAACTAGAGGCCCGCCGGCTTACTAACATATGACAGTGCTAGCCCCCAACCATAATACGGCGAGGTTGCTCTCCGGGCAGAGCCTGATTACATCCTTGGATAGAGTGTGTGGCTCCCTCTAGCAAGATCGGAAGTGGATGGCGGAGATATTTTTTTGAGAATGGTGTTGCCCCGACGGATTTTGAAGTACTCGCAATGAATGATTTTTGAAAATAAGTAAGTATCAAAGAACCCGACGACACCATCGTATCAGATAAGGTACGGCGTTGAAAGCTCTAAAGCGGGGATCTGTGAAGCTTAAGAAAGGGGGATATGAGAATCAGCAGCAAAGAAAGGCTACATGGATTTTCTTATTTGAAAAGGTAACACCTGGCAAACACCGCTTACCGTGAAAGTGATGCACAACAACCTGCAATGTCTCACAATAAGTGAGGTATTGAAATGAGTATCTGCACCTCAACCGAGGGGTTCTTCAGCTACTCTCAATTAACCTATTAATGAGGTCGAGATATTCGACGGGCTTGCCTCCAAATCTTCCCCGTGCGTGAACATAGATCAATCGGCCTCAGCCCTCACGTCCTTGCTGAGCCTCCGATCGCATATATTAGAATTAGCAACGACTGTACAACCAAGAAAATAGCGCCGAGTGCCGTAGAATAATGGGATCCTATCCTGTAGCCCCACCTCTCTCTCTGGTTTGTAAACTGCGGACTAGAATCACTAGATGAAGTATAGACCATCTCCGAAAGCCATTGAATTGATTATTTATCAAAATATTGGTCAAGACTGAAGGTGGGAAGAAATACATCGGTATGAATTTGAAGGATACATTATCTCTCGATGACACCAATTTGCTTGTATTTCATAAATTCATGCTAAGTACAAAGCGGTCTTTTCTTTATAGTGCAACGCTGCTAGCCGATCTTTAAAGAATGCATTTCAATCCCATGTCGTCGTCAAAGGCGCTTCAACTGAAGAGAGTACTACTTAGTCGAAGGTAATGGCCGCCTTGATAGCGCTCTTGTTTCTCATAGATTCAAGGCACTCAGCCCATTGCTCGAGCTTGAAGACCTTGTTAACAATTCCCTCTACTTTAACCTTGCCAGAATCAAGGTAGTCAATAGCAGCGGCTAGCATTACTTGTCAGCATAGACAAAGGTGGGGGTTAAGGCGGTGAGGACTTACGGAACATATAAGTCTCGGAGAAAGATCCTAGAATGGTGATTTCGTCACCGAAGATCTTGCTTGGTGGCCAAGTGACGCGAGCAGCGGCAGAATAAACACCATAGACTACGAGCTTACCCCCGCGGCGGACGTAGTTGCTATAAGAATTGTCAGTACAAGCACCTAAGAGGGGGGTAGACTTGATAATCATTGATCGTGATTCGAATGCCACTTTTGGAGACAGATTCTAGGACATGCAAAACAAAAGGCAGATCATCCACTCACATAGCATCTTCGAGGATCTTTGGGGAGCCAGTAGCTTCAACGACGATGTCAAAGCCGTAGGGGTTGTCATCCTTGATCTTCTGGAACTGAGCCTCTGGATTTTCACGTGAAAGTTCGACGTATTCCTTCACAAATTAGCTGTCCAGAAATATCATGGTAAGGAAGACACCTTACATCGCCAGCACCGAGCTTCTTGGCCAATTCCATTTTGAGACCTTTGGGGGCGGCAACGACAACGTGGCAACCACCATTTTGACGGAGCATTTGGGAAAGACTGATGAAATATGAGCATTATTCTAAATAATATGAGGCTCTAACAGAGTGACTCACACTAGTCCAGTTGGACCAGCACCGAACATGAGAACGGACGAGCCGAGCTTGGGGGCAATCTTCTCAAGGCCGTGCGCAGCGCATGAAGCCGGCTCAAGAAGAGTTGCATCAATATCGCTCAGGTTGTGGATCTTAAATACTTTACCAGCGGGGTAGGCACAATACTCGGCGAAACCACCATCTGCGAAGTTTTTAGCACGGGCTGAAGCAACAAGGAAGCAACCTACCCATGGTGACGCCATGAGCCTCAAATTTCTCACAAAGGAGTAGCTGGCCACGTCTGCAGTAGAAACATTCATTGCAAAGCTCAGAGTTACTTTTAGAAGTCAGTGTCACAGTGATTTAGACAAAATCTGAAAGCGGAAAAACCAACTCTGCAACTACACGCTCGCCAACTTTGAAACCCTTGACATCTGCAGGGCACAGTCAATATTTGACAACCCAAGATGGACAATCAGCCTTACCTTTGCCAATTGCAGCAACTTCACCAACAGTTTCGTGACCTAGCAGCTATCAGCATCTGCCTCGCAATTTGAGCAATGAAGAAAAAAAGCTCCACGAGTTTCCACCACTACCCGGGACAAGCTCTTGAGAAACAATGACGGATTCAAGTATCAAGGATTTCTTCAAGCTAAGAAATCCTTGCTACTGAATAATCTTTGGAAAGCAGTCTTTGCAGCAAAAGCTACGAATGCTTATCTTCACTGGGTCCGGCCCGGCGCGGGATCTTGTGAAAATTGTGTGTTTGTGTGACGCATTGATCCGAGGAGGCCGGAAAAACTCGCAGGGAAATTTTAAAGGAAAGAGTCGACAGGTAGCATACCGGGAATGAGAGGGAACTATGAAAAGGGGGAGCGTTAGCGTGATTACCAAGGTATGTGCATGTTTAGCCTGCAGAGGATGTCCATCAAGGTGCGTTCGGAGAAAGGCTCCAATGAGGAAATGTGGACCACGGAAGTCACTTATAAAGGGGAAGTCCCGTAATGTGACTCACCTTTGCAATAAATTCTCCCTCGTGAATATGAAGATCAGTGCCGCCTGTGTGAGAGAAAGACTCGGGGTCAGTATGCTTCTTGAAGAATATCAACTCGAGACGAAATCGAGCATAGATATGCGTCTCTATTCGCAGATTTGCCAGGAGGATTAATTAACTTCGGGACGTTCAACTTACAGACACCGCACGCCTTGACCTTGATCAGGACATCGTTATCGCGAAGCTATACACATCCATATTAGCTGGTGCCCAACCCGAACCGGTATTGAGCCATCGAACCTTGGGCAAGGGAACAGTGACGATGCCAAATTCTTCTGGCTTGGTGTATCTGAGAATGTGTCAGCGTGTCTGAAGCATCGTGGAGATTTTCTTCACCGCAATTTCAGAGCACGGGAAATGGCGGGGTATGGCGGGGTAGCTGACCTGAGAGCCTTCATCTGAGAAGGAAGGGACGCCATCTTGTTTGTGTTTCTTGTTGAGTGTTTTGTACTGCTTGTTGAGATGTGGAGGTGTTGAAGAAGAAGAGCAGGAAGGAAGAGGAAGAAGAAGTAGAAGAAGAAGAGGAAGACGATGACGTGGGGAAGGAAGAATTGTTTAGCTTTTAAGTAAAAGCATTCAATATGCGGGTGAGGGCGAAGCTCACAGTGCTAACGAGCCCGAGCGCCTGCCCCCTTCCCGTTATCATGCCCTGTTCTGGAAGGGGCGATCACCCCGCCGACAGGCACAGCATCGAAACTTCATTCCCCTGATGAGCCTCCTTCAACGCACTTGGTTACAAAATATCATCGGAATCTTGCGCGCCGGGTGTTTACAGATCAAGGGAACCTTTAGCAACGAAACTTTGGTGGTAATTTTCCCACATCTGCTCCTCACAAAACCAAACGACATCCACACCGAAACTCTTCATGCCCGGCGGGGGAATGCATGCTGCTTCCGGGATTTCAGATGCAGACTCCCGTTCAAATTCGCCGGTGTTCGTTACCTCGTGGGATCCAATCGCTAGATCTAGTCAAGCCACGGTCAGATTCAGCTACAACTTCCCAAAAGGACCTGGATATTGGTTGGTTGAATCCCATTCGCAAACAGAATTTTTGCACTTGGCAAGGCGGTCACACGCTTGGCCAGAGCGAGTCTGCTTGGAGAAGTAAAATACTTCCAATGGTATGTTTGAGGGATATCAAGAGCTTTTGTGATGAGAGAAATGAGACATCATCTATCCCCCAAGGCTGTCCAACGGGATAGGTAGTTGGACGAGATTTGGGTAATAGCTCTGATAAAGACGTGCATTCAGATAGCCTGTGGTGTAGAATTATGAGGACACAAATAGTCCAGTTATTTTCACCCCATAATGACCAAATAAATTCTTGGAAGAGCTCGTTATTTGCTATCTGACAGTTTTGAAGTGTCAACTTCCAACTTCGACCTATTCTCCCCCGGCGATTTCTATCACTCGACCAAACACGCTACCGTTCAGCCCAACCATCAAGAGTATGTGTAAGGTATTTCTGTCGATGCAAAGCAAGCAGAGGGAAATGCCAAATTAAGAGGGAGGAGCGCCACGGCCACGTCCGAAACCACCACGGCTAGTTACAGGTTAGTTCTGAGATTCCATAAAATTTTCTTCGTAGGTGTACTCACAATTGGGGAGCGAACTCTCCAGATGGTGCACCCTCCTTGCCCTCGGCACCAGCCTCACGACGTCTGTAACCTCCCTCACGGTCACCACGCTCTCCACCACCACGGCCGCCACGTCCGCCGAATGGCTTGCGGTCACGCTCACCCTCGCCACCCATCATTCCACGGGGAGGAGCATGCGATCGCTGTTGCTTGATGTGCGTAGCTGGGACGATCTCAGCGGGCAGGTGGAGCCACTCGCGGAGGTAGTCAAGACCCTCAGGAGTGAGAGTGTAGTAGTAGTATTGCCACGAGAATTGAGTCTTGACATAGCCGCGGGATGTGAGAGATTGGCAGGCCTTGACGACGTAGAGGTTCTTGGTGTCAATGTCGTTGTGCTTGGGAAGGTTGTAGTCCTTCTTTGCGACGAGCACACCCTCACGGAAGAGGTACTCGTGGATCTTCTTTCGGTCGGCCTTGGGAATAAGCCTGGATATTATCAGTATGCTTCATGCGATTGCGACACGTCTCATTGTATGCTTACATCTTGGCGGTTTCTTGAAGTTGTCGAGAAAGAGTTCGTGATTCGGGAACTTTTGCGAGTATCGACAAAAATTAAAGATGTGCGTGAGCACAGACCATGTTGGTTTTAGCGAGACATGATGAGCTAAACCGTCCTTGGTTAATCAACTTCAACCCCTCCATCATGTTTCCTACAGTTCATGGAATTTCGCTTTCGAATTTGAATCTTGAGATTCTGGGAGGGCCATATTACCGTTTCGGCTACCAGCCTTAGTAACCCTCCAGAAATCCAACGAAATTCAGTAAATCATAGTCACGCGGCCATGCCCAGAGAATTCAGTGTTCACAATTAGGTAAGAAGGTATGGATGGTATGATCAGGATTTCGATATTTGAAGACTAATCGGCCAATTTTATCTTTCCATCTGCATCATATAATATCTCCCGGACTTTCACACATCTCAAGTGGTTTTTGTTGGACAGCGACGTATCATGGTAGAACAAGTACCACTTCCCCTTGAACTCTACGATGGAGTGGTGCGTCGTCCATCCTTGAACTGGATCCAAGATCTTTCCTTGGTACGTAAATGGCCCCATCGGACTGTCGCCTGTGGCATAAGCCAGGAAATGAGTATCTCCGGTTGAATAAGAGAAGTAATACTTTCCGTTGTACTTGTGCATCCAGGCGGCCTCGAAGAATCGGCGTTCGTGGTCGTCCGCTGGCAAGAGCTTTCCATCTGCACCATTGATCGCCAGATCCTGTATTTTTGATGTGAAGGAACGCATGTCTTCGCTCAGCTTGGCCACACGAGGTAATAAAGCCGGCACATCGCCCTTTGCCTCCATGTTGGGGTATGCATTGGCATCGAACTTCCCCGTCGTCCAGCACTGCAGCTGCCCGCCCCAAATTCCACCAAAGTACAGATATGCTTGTCCATCATCGTCCACAAAACTGGCTGGATCGATGCTGTAGCTTCCAGCAATCGGCTCCGGTTCTGGCTTGAACGGACCTTGAGGAACGTCGCTCTCCGCAACACCAATTCGGAAGATTCCCTCCTTGTCACGGGCAGGGAAGTACAGGTAGTATTTGCCGTTCTTGAACGCGGCATCTGGTGCCCAAAGCTGTTTCGAAACCCAAGGAATATCCTCCGCTTTCAAAGCTATTCCATGATCTGTGACTGGTCCACCAACTGATTCCATTGACAACACGTGATAATCATTCATATCATATTGGTCCCCATTGTCATTGTCCTTGATGTCTGTCTTTCGGTCGTGTGAGGGGTACACGAAGATTTTGCCCTCAAAAGCATGGGCGGAGGGGTCCGCGGTGAAGATGTGCTTGACCAAAGGTTCGGGTGCCATGGTTAGAGCAGACGTGATACAAAGTAGGAAAGGATACGAGGAAGAGGGGAAATCAAAGGCAGAATTGACAGAGAAAGGAAGCCGTCTTAAATACTTACTGATGGACACTTAGATGGGCTGTTTTGAAACGCCTCATCTTGGCTTTCATTCTTTCTTGACTTTATCCATTTACCCCGTCGACTGATGGGCCAAGCATAAGCTTTTCAAACATCGTGAAGCTCAATGAGCGACCCCTCGATTTATCCGGCAGCTTTGGGCCGAGTCCGCCGATCCGGTTCCGGATAAATGCAAAGTCGTCGTGCGCGATGTTCCACAGCAGTGAGCGCTTAGTCGGCTATTTTAGCGTCACGCTAGTTTTAGAACCCGCCATCTTCAAGTGCCCATGGGTGGCGCGACAGCACAAGATAATTCATCATCTCCCGTACCAAAAAAAAAACTCTCACCATGGCTTCACCATATACGTTAAACGTCTTGTTGACGTCCTTCCCGGGACTAGATCTGCCATCAACTCTATCTCTGCCCCTCCCCGCTGACACTACCATCTCACAACTCCACGAACGAATCCAAGAACGACTCCCCGCGCACAATAGCCGCCTGATTCTTACAACTATCTCAAATAGACAACTGCCTACAGTATCCGAATCACACATCTCTGCTCTTCTCTCCAGTCCTCAAGATGAATTCTTATCTCTACGCCTTGGGGTCCCGCTGTGTGGTGGTAAGGGAGGGTTTGGATCCCAACTGCGAGCCGCTGGAGGTCGCATGTCCTCAAAGCGCAAGAAGAACCAAGGCGATGAGAATGCCTCTAGCCGAAATCTTGATGGCCGAAGATTACGAACTGTGAATGAGGCGAAAGCTTTGGCCGAATATCTGGCTATCAAGCCAGAGATGGCTAAGAGGGAAAAGGAAGAGCGGCGGAAGCGCTGGGAACAAGTCGTTGAGCTTGCAGAGCGCAGAGAGGAGGAGATGAAGTCTGGGAATAAGGGCAAGGTTGATGGAAAGTGGGTTGAGGATAAGGAAGAGGCTGGTGAGGCGACACGAAAGGCAGTTCTTGCTGCCATGAAATCGGGTGACTACAAGGATAATTTGCTGGGAACATTGGCTGCAAGCGGGGATGGGTCAGGAAGTTCGGGTAGTGAGGATGAGATTATGGGTGGATCAAGCTCGAAGGGCACAACTCCTCCTTCCGATGTTGAACCGAGACCCAAGGCAAGAACATTCTTTGGCTTCGATGAGGATGACGAGTTCATGAGCAGTGACGAGGAGGATGATCATGAAGAAAAGGATGATGATGCTGAAGAAATGGAAGAAGACGAGCCAGAAGTCGTGAAGAAGGAGCCTACGCCTCCACCTGCTCCTGCGAAAGGGCAGGGTAAAGCGAAAGCTGCACCCGCAAAGGTTACCAAGGCTAGGGGTAAGGGAAAAGGCAAATCATAAATGATTTATGTACAAATGGAGTTATGGGGGTCAAATTGCAGCGGTTTGGGTGGTCCAAGTGGCGTTAAATCGGGTATTTTAGCCGGCCAACAGAAGTGCTCGTAAGAGCATGAACAAAATACCAATACTCTATAACATTTATCTTCAGCTCCGCAGTGATGTGTACTTCATTTAAAATGGCAGCCGTACTATTTCTGGAGCAATATATCTTTTTGGTCTCATATATTACACGGCACGCTGCAACCCCACTTTTGATCCTTATTGGAAGTACTACTACGTCAATGTAACCATGCGACTCTTAACCTCATTAAACCGCCATCGCATCTCCTTTATCTCTCAAGCCTACTCACTCCAAAGATCAGACCATGAATTCGCGCCTCCTGCGATTAGCTCGTAGCTATCAGCTGTCAAGATACGTCACATACAATTGCCGTCCTTCCCTGTCTCAGACTTATAGATTGTTCTCAGCGACGCAATGGAGAGGTATAAGAACTACAGAAATGTCAGAGAAGCAGTTAGCCGCTGTTAAAATCGATCGAGACAGGTTGTGGAAAGATTTGCATGAAACGTGTGAGTGGGGGAAGGGAGAGCGGTGGGGAGAGTAAGTCCCGTTTTTATTCGCCATTAGACCCTTGAATCTTGGGGCCTGTAGTACTTTCTTTTGCATTTGATTTGGGGCAAGTATGAGGGTGATATTGTGTCATTTCATGGAGCATCTCAATTACATGTCGAGGTCAATGGTGATGGATGTCAGCATTCCAAGGCGTACTAAATTTGATTGGCCACTTTATTACACAAAGTCACTTGCATTGTCTTCTTTCTGATTGTGTGACTTCTTCTCATACGCAATTCATAAATTATCAGAATATTCGCTGACCATAATCTAGTGGTGCTACGGATATTGGTATGGCTCGTCTCACATTATCAGACGCGGACAAGCAAGCTCGAGATTGGTTTGTGAAGACCACTGAGTCGCTTGGGTGCCAGGTCAAAACTGATGCAATGGGTGAGTTCTTTAATTGTATTGGAGAGCGTGGATCTGACAGTCTTACAGGTAATATATTCGCGATTCGACCAGGCAAGAACAACACAGCTGCTCCTACATACGCTGGAAGCCATATGGACACACAGGTACTCTTGAAAATACTCGTCTAATAGCAGCCACTGACAATTAGATAGCCCACCGGTGGTAGATATGATGGCATTCTGGGCGTTCATGCAGGCATTGAAGTGCTGAAGACCATGAAAGATAACGATATTGAAACAGAATACCCTGCAGGTGGGAATAGTCACCATACCCTGTGGCTTTATGACACTGACATCGAGAAAATATAGGAGTGATAAACTGGACAAACGAAGAGGGAGCCCGCTTCCCAATCTCCATGGTCTCTTCCGGAGTCTGGGCAGGAGCCATCCCACTTGAAAAGGCATACAACCTCCCAGAAGTTGGAGGTGGCAAAGCAACACAAAAGACAGAGCTAGAAAGAATTGGCTACCTTGGGAAACTCGAAGCAAGCCACAAAGCGAATCCAATAGGAGCCCATTTCGAATTGCACATTGAACAAGGTCCGATTCTTGAGAGCTCTGGAGGAAAAATAGGCGCAGTGGAAGGAGTCCAGGCTTTCAAATGGCATATCATAACTGTCAAGGGCAGAGATTGTCATACAGGCACGACTGATTTCGAAAATCGATCGGATGCCATGCTTACAGCTGCCAAGCTCATCCTGCATAGCCATAATGTAGCCGCAGAATTGGGGTGCTTAGCTTCCACGGGTATTCTGACATTGAAGCCGGGCTCGACGAATACAGTACCAGGATTTGTACAGTTTTCGCTAGATATAAGATCGAAAGAAGATGCCAAACTTCAACAGCTCGAAGACGCGTTGAAATCAGACTTTGCTAAGATCGCTGCCGGGGAAGATATTGGCGGTATTAATGCCCGAGGAGTGAAAGGGCGAGGTTGCACGATAGAATGGCAGCTAGATACTGACTCTCCAGCTACCAAGTTCCATACAGACTGTGTCGATTGCGTTGAGGCAAGTGCCAGAGATATGTTAGGAACGAATAGTGGAAATCAGGTGCAGAGGATGACCTCGGGCGCTGGCCATGACAGGTAAGGGACTCGAAAGTTCTGTGGATGCTAACCGCTGACAACTATTAGTGTCTATACATCTAGACATGCGCCAACATCGATGTGAGTTCGACGTCAAGATTTTGAGTAATTCTCGTGCTGACCTCTTAGGATTTTTGTTCCCTGCAGAGATGGCGTGAGCCATAATCCAGCAGAATATTGCAGCCCTGAAGATTGTGGAAATGGAGCCCAAACTCTACTAGGAGCTATGTTGCGATACGATCGTCTGCGGGCAGAAAGAGGAGCATAAAAAACAGAGCTCGCCCAAGATGTAAGATATCAGGAACACGGTAAAAGTAACCGGACGTATTCAAAGTCGAGACCCTCTATCAATTCGTATCGGTGACTAGTATGGTACACGGCCCCTAGTGAAATCTGATTTCTTCTCCACGATCCATATTCTTCCTCCCGTTATGCACGCCCAATATTTACTGATCCAAACGAGCAGGGAAGGTTCCATTTGCTGTAATATATCATCAGTCTCCACCCTTTCCAACAAACCAAATTAGGTGTACTGACCTCGCTGATCATCCCATCTCTCGCACCAGGCACTTGGGCACAATGATCGATAAGCCAAGAAGAACTGTACGCTTGTCAGAACATCATCTCTCCTCTAATCATATCCACATACTTGACGGCATGGAGCGAAGTCCTCGCCCTTGGCTAAGATGCATTTGTGGTAATCGACATAGTTTTGCCAGCAATGCTTAGTCTGGTTCTGATTCGGGAAGCGGGCGTCGAATCCTGTATAGACCCATCAATCTCTGAAGCTCGAGGTTCGGTCAGGGAAAACAATTACCAGCTGGGGCAAATGTTAGCAATCAGGCCATTTCTTATAGCGAATAGAGGGGGATCGAGGAGCTAAAAGCTTACCAGTGACAAACTTAAAGGGCTTGGTCTCGCGATCTTCGTCAGACATGGTTGCGATGGTATTTCAAGGATGTGCGTAGAGAGGAGTTGAGTGTCTTGGGAGGATCAATTGCTAAAGGGAAGTCCAAGTCTCGTCGTTGATTTCGAGATTCGGCTACGGGAGCTCGGCGCTAGTGGGAATGCAGGTCCCTCTCAGACCACCAAGCCTGTGCTCCAACATCACAAGAATCTACGAATCCGAATTGGCACGCAAATTGACCACAATGCAGCCAACTACTGCTCTCAGGATGTTCCGGCCTACCACAAGGATGATGAGGCCTGTGCCGGTAAGTTCTGGACCCGGGGAACGGCTTAGTTTCCGCGACTGACGAGAGTTCGAATTCACAGAAGGAGGAGCACAGCGGTACGTTTCCCCTTACATGAGAAAGAGAGCCTGAGACAGAGGGCCAACAGGCCAATTGGTTGACCAGAGCACGAAAGAAGCCGAACAAATGCTGATTTATTGCGATTACAGCCCATACTATCTCTCAGCGACTACGCACTCTCAAGAAGATTCCCCCGGAGTTGATCCCCCTTGGTATGATACCTACGACTTACAATACGATTTGGATGCTAAGAACCTGCCAGGAATCGTCGTGGGTGTTGCCGTTGGAGCAGCATTCTACTCCATGGGTCGCAAACTCGTCGTCGACAAGCAGATGCGTCTTGCCCGTCAGAACAGGAAGGATTGATCGGGCTTTGATGATGGAATGTTTGGGGATGCAGGCAGGTTGTGGATTATATTGCATGTGACGGGGTTTGAGAAAAGGATTTAGAATCGCAGTGGAGTTGTACAATCAAAGCAAGCCTGGTTTCGGCTCAATATAAACGTCTTGGTCGCTTTTTCTGCATGCCTCCGAATGTGGAACGACACAAAGGGAGGGAGAACTTTATGATATCGTTGTCTTGAGCCCCGGAAATAGTAACACTACAAGCCCGTTATCTGGCATACTTAGTGAGCACCGGTTGTTCAGGTTGGCCAAGAATTTGCAGTTTATGGCCGCTCCATATCAAATCACCCATGTCAACATAGACATTTGATAATCCTGTGTTCTCAATTCTCACATTATGATGACTCGCCTTTTCATGCTCCCAGGGAATACCCATCCTTCCGTAACGCCATAGATATGCATGAACATAAGCTGAGAAGCCGAGACCAAGTCCATCTCCTCCTTTCACTCTGGCTTCGGTCCGGCTACATCCAACCCTTCGAGCCCCTGCATCGGATCTTCAGGTCTATCTTCTGCGGCTGCTCTTGCTCTGTCCGCTGCAGTTTTATCCTCCTCACTGACAGCATTCTCCGCAAGCCAACCCTCCTACATCCACATGATCAGCAGCTGCCTGGCGAGATCTGAACCACAATGAAACTTACCTGCTCCCATAGCGCTGTCTTACTACCAAGACCTTCATTGACATTCTTGGGAGCCTTTGCGGCAGTGACCTTGATGACTTTGCCAAAGAGCTCGGACTGGTCCATATTGTCGATAGCTTCTTTCGTGTCCTCTGGGTCCTCAAATTCCACGTAGCCAAATCCGCGGTGGGGCTCCATCGATTTTGGTCCTTCGGGTTTACTATGGATGTTAGCTTCATATAGCTTGCTACGCTGGACTCAAATACTCACGGGATAGAGACGTCTGCAATCTCCCCGAAGGGCAGAAATGCAGCTTGAAGATTTTCAGTTGTCACCATCGGTGCAAGGCCACCAACGTAAACAGTAGCCTTCCATCTTGCTTGATCCGTCATTGTTGGAGATGTATCGACTTTATTGACTTTCAATATCTCACAGCGTATGAGTGATGTGAGCCCCAAATTTATTTATATGTGTCACGTGGTGATAGTCGGCGCTCGTGAGAGCGAACAGCTGTCTGGAATCTGGCCTTCAAACCCTACTATTTCTCCAACGACCAGGACGTCGCATTCTCCTTTCCCAATTGCGAGTCCGTAGTCCCATACTATCTCTATTTCTCATTCCCCGGTCAAATTTACGAAACAAACAAACTGCGCAAGCATTGGACTTTCAAAGCACATCAACAGGATGGTCCGTCTAAGGGAGCTTCCGCGCACCGCTGCGTTTGCCTGGTCGCCGGGATCTGATCTGCCTTTGGTAGTCACTGGCACTCGAGCTGGAGCGGTCGACACGGACTTCTCTGACGAGACAAAGCTGGAGCTTTGGGATCTGAAGCTGGACGATCTCGAGCAGGGTGTAGAGCTGCAACCCGTTGCAAGTATTAGTACAGATTCGAGGTAAATCAGCCATTTCGTGCCTTTACAGACAACTTTCTGATCGCGTTTGTAATGTAGATTCCATGATGTTGCCTGGGCGCCTGCCAATGCGGAACACCCAAGAGGCATAATCGCTGGGGCACTTGAGAATGGTTCTTTGGATTTGTGGGATGCTGAGAAGCTCATAAAGGGGGCCGAGGATGCGTTCATGTCCCGGACAACAAAACACACAGGCGCTATCAAATCTCTCCAATTCAACCCCCTGAAGCCGCAGATTCTAGCGACAGCTGGTACAAAAGGCGAGCTATTCATTTACGACATCAACGATATTTCAAACCCTTTCAGACTTGGTACTGCCGCCGCACGAGCAGACGACCTTGAATGTGTAGCTTGGAATAGAAAGGTGCCCCATATTTTGGCAACTGGAGGAAGTGGTGGATTCGTCACTGTGTGGGATCTGAAGACCAAAAAGGCGTCTCTTACTTTGAACAACAATCGAAAGGCTGTAGGCGCAATTGCTTGGGACCCAAATAATGCTACGAAGCTCCTGACCGCAACCCCCGACGACTCAAGCCCAGTCATTCTGCTCTGGGACTTGCGAAACTCGAACGCCCCGGAGCGCACATTGATTGGACATGATCAGGGTATTCTCTCACTCTCTTGGTGTCAGCAGGACAGTGACTTGTTATTATCTTGTGGAAAGGACAACAGAACTTTACTTTGGAACCCTCAATCAAAGGACCTTCTTGGAGAATTTCCTGAGGTCACTAACTGGACGTTCCAGACTCGGTTCAACCCTCACAACCCCTCTCTGTCTGCTACGGCCTCTTTTGACGGAAAGATTTCAATACAGACCCTCCAAAATACCAAACCTACGGCCGAACAAACTCCTGTCCAAGGCCCTGTAGATGGGGAAGATTTCTTCACAAAAGCCCGGACCCAGCCCCAAGGAGCTTCATTCTCATTGAAGAAAGCCCCAAAATGGCTTGAGAGGCCCGCAGGTGCCTCGTTTGGCTTTGGGGGAAAATTAGTGAGCTTTGGTCTGTTGCCAATCGTTGCTGGTCAGCACCGAGCATCCAAGATACAGATCTCTCAGTTCTCAGTTGACTCGGACGTCGGGTCAGCTACTGAATCCTTCGAAAAGGCTCTCCAATCTGGCAACATTGGAAGCATTTGTGAATCTCACATATCCGAAGCGAAGACCGAGGGTGAAAAGGCCGACTGGAAGGTCCTCGAGACACTGATCGCCGAAAATCCCCGTAAAAAGGTTACTGAGTACCTAAGATTTTCGGATCAAGTCGACGAGAGCGCAAATGACATTGCTAGTCTTAATACTGAGGAGAAGAAGGACGAGCCTGCGGACGGTGCCAATGGAACTGCGAGCAAGAACAGTCGGCTTTCTACTCTTTTCGCTGATGGCGCAGAAGGGGACGACTTTCTATCAACAATTGCGGCAACGAAAGGCGCCAAGACTGACAACCCTTTCCATTTGTTCTCTGAAGCCGACTCGGCCTCAGAAAAGCAAATCACCACGGCTCTGATGCTTGGTCAGTTCGAGAAGGCCATGACTATTTGCCTGAAAGAGGACCGCATTGCAGATGCCTTGATTATCGCAAATTGTGGGGGTAAAGAATTGCTGGAGAAAGCACAATCTGTATATCTGTCCCGGAAGACCGCAGGACCTAATTATCTACGCCTTCTCACCTCGGTTATCGGCAAAAATCTGTGGGATGTTGTCTACAACGCAGACCTGTCGAACTGGAAGGAAGCTATGGCGGCTCTGTGCACCTACGCCGACCATAGCGAGTTTCCAGATTTATGTGAAGCTCTAGGTGATAGGATCATGGAAACCGGAGCTCCCAAAGATGCTTCATTCTGCTACTTGGTTGGATCCAAACTCGAGAAAGTCGTTACCATCTGGATCACTGAATTGCAAGATGCAGAACAGGCCGGCATCGAAGATCTCAGTGGCGATTCCTCCTTCTCTGTCCATGCACGCGTTCTACAGAATTTCATTGAGAAGGTCACAGTCTTCCGAGACGTGACGAAATTTCGAGACACTGAACAAGGCCTGACCTCCGGTTGGAAGCTCGCACCACTGTATGATAAATACACCGAATATGCTGATATCGTTGCTGCTCATGGACATTTGTCTATTGCTGAACGATATCTAGACCTCTTACCAAGCCAATACCCGGCAGCGGAAGTTGCCCGAAATCGGGTCAAACTTGCGTCCAGAAAAGCAGCGCCAAAGGCTGCCATTCAACAGCAGCCATCTGGTGGTAGAACTACTTCTCGTCAACAACCTGGACTTGGCTACCAGCCTCCAGCTGCGGCTCCCGCACGCCCTGCTCACAGTGCTTATGCGCCACCAGCACCTGCTCCGGCGTCAAACCCATACGCTCCCCCAACCACTGGATACGCTCCCCAGCAACCTTACCAGCAACCACAACAAACTCAAGGATACGGACAAAGTTACGGGTCAAACTTTGGCAATGCTCCTCCACCTAACAACTATGGTGCACCTCCGCCATCTTTTGGTGGACCTCCAAGAAACCCAACTCCGTTGGCACCGCCGCCTTCCAAGGCAAAAGACATGGTCAACTGGAACGATACCCCGATAGTTACCAAGCCATCAAGAAAGGCCACACCTGTGACAACATCTCCATTCCCCAACCAACAACTTTCGATGCCTCCACCGACAGCTCCCTATGGTAACGCTAGAGCAACACCTACCCCTCCTCCTCCTCCACCGAAAGGACCAGCTCCTCCCCGTGTGACTTCCCCAATGGCAAATTTCCCTCCTCAGCCCTTCCAGCAGCGACCATCTTCGGCTGCGAATCAGTATGCTCCGGCGGGTGGGCCCCAAGCTCAACAGTATGGTCAGCCAGCACCTCCGCCAACAATTCCTCGAGGTGCATCACCATATAACGCACCACCAGCCGGTGCCCCGCCTTCCAATAGATACGCTCCCGCGCCAGCTGCCCAACAGTACTCTCAGCCTCCTACACCCCAATCACACGTTGGACCACCCCCACAAGCGGGTAGTAGACCACCCCCGCCCGCCAACCCTTACGCACCGGCGATAAATGCGCCGCAAAATCAATATGCCCCTTCGCCATCTCCATACGAAGCAAATCAGCCTCCTCAATACCAAAGTCAAGGCCCGCCTCCACCCTCCCAGGGACCCCCGCAAGGCTCTAGACCATCAACTGGCCCACCTCCCAAAGCCGCTCCACCTCCTGCAGCACCATCAAAGCCAAAGCATCCAGCAGGCGATCGGTCGCACATTCCCGCATCAGCTCAAAGAATGGTAGATATTTTCACTGGTGATATGCAGCGAGTTGCATCGAAGGCTCCTCCTTCGTTTGCTGCTCAAGTCAAGGACACTCAAAAGCGACTCAACATTCTCTTTGATCATCTAAATAACGAGGAGCTCGTGAAAGTAGATACTATCGAAAGATTGAGTGGGCTCGCAGAGGCATTGAACTCGAAAGACTACGAGACTGCCGCAAGATTGCAGGTCGACATCCAGCGTGAGAAGACAGACGAATGCGGGAACTGGATGGTAAGTCTTTCAACTTATGATGTATTTCTCCATAAACTAACAAGGTCCCAGGTGGGTGTCAAGCGTTTGGTGAGCATGAGCAAGGTGACTCCTTGATTTCCTGGAGACTAGGAAGTGTTGGCTGTTTGTCTATGAAATGGAGTGTTAAGGTTTATGAAACACAACTTGCATCTGTAAAACAAGACCAGATATTGCTATGAAGACGCTTAGACTTTTACGACTTCCTGTGCGGATTTGTGTTTGTGATTATATGTGGCGGAATTCTTTCATTCCAGGCAGCAGACTGGGACCCTCGACTTGATAAAATTTGTGAAACAACTAGCTCTTGTGAGACACACAGTGTAATATCTCAAGAGCTGAAGGCCGGTACTGAAAGAAGCTCTTGTGTAGGTCTAATTGGGAGAATTCCTCATGTTTACGAGGCCACGATCAACCACAAGCGCAATTTTAGCATAAGTGAAATCCCGCAATTGAAACAAATATTGACTTCTTCTGAGGGCATGATGATTGCGGCTATCAAACAAGGCTCAATTGCTCCTGAGCCAAGCGCAGACTCCCAATACAAATACGCAGACCATAGCATCCCCACTGATGGTTGTCCAAATCCTGGAGTACCTCAAAAGAAGACCTAGATATCCCTTATAAGGCTCCGGCAAGAACCCCATGATCGTTCCCATCCAACCACCCTGCTGCACTTTGCCCTTCTCCAAAAAGAATCTGCTGCTTTGCAGCAGCAGTTCAGCTGTAGCGAAAATCCAGAAGAAATGTACACTCGCGGTGCTGACCCCTGACTCCGTGGATGCAAGCCCGCTCAAGTCCCTCTCAAACTTGGTTCCCGTAAATATAGTAGTGAACGCAATATAAAACCCAAGACCAAGTGCGAACACAGCATGGACAATGCGCCAAAGATATGCATACGGATCCGCTTGATCAGCAGGTATAGGCGCACCAGGGAACGACGGCATTCCACCAGCTCCTTCTCCAGGTATACCACCCATCATCTGCTGCATCATCTTCATCATAGGATCATCTTGCATGCCTTCCATTCCTGGTATACCACCCAGACCCTCCATACCCGGTAGACCTGCAAAAGGGTTCGGGTTTCCGCCTCGAGGAGGTGTAGCGCCTGCTGAGTCGAAGCCCAGCATCATCTGCCGGAGCTGGTCATCTGTCATGGGCTGTCCTGGGGTGGGCGAGGAGTTGGCCATTGGGGTGCGGCGGGTGCGGGATGGTTCGTAGAAGTGCTGGGAGATGTCTACCTCGTCGGGGTCTGGGCTTGAGACTGAGGCTGTGGGCGGTGGTACATCTATGAAGATGCCAGGTCAGCCACCGTTTAGCAAGCCTGCGGGGAATACGTAGAACATACCTCGTTGGACCCCTCCTCCCAGACCAGTGATCTTGTTGAGTCTTGCTGAACCACCTGCCCGGATCTTGGCTTCTCGTCTCTCCTTACGGATTCGCGCCTGCTCGGAGACGCTTGAGGTTGGGGCGGACGCGTCTGACGACGAAGACGGGATCGGGGGAGTGTCTGCCATGCTGATACTTCTGGCTGTGTTGGAGGGATGGTTCGGTCTGGCTTCTGACAAATATTTAAGACTTTCTACAATGGTTGGAGGTTTGAGGTTTGAGGTGAGGTTATCCGAGAGGCCGGAATTTTAGCGAGGCTGGCATCTTATTCAAAGTATGTGCAACAACAGATGCATTGACCAGACAACATTGCACGTATTTCTCAGGGCTTTTGAGGACCGTGGAAACTTGCTGAAGAGACTATTTTTTCTAATGAAGAGCCCGCCATCTCTAGGATGACACCAATGCTACATATCATATATCATTAGGGTTCGGCTTTCCAACCTCGTAGCACGACATATTCCCACATCGTCCTCAAGGAATTTGCGAAAGCGCTTGCCTCTGAGCCCTCCATCCCAATTTGAGAATATCGTATAATTCGGTTCCTCGCTCTTTTCTCGCGCTTGAAACTCGGAATATACTCGCCTTCTAAGCATCTTATGGATCTCGTATCGTTCTCTTGGCACGATGGTGGCACACAAGGCTTATTTGTAACTCCCTTGTCGCCTGAGATGGTTAGACTAGCACCTCTTTGCTTCGATGCATTCTGAGACCGCTAATCAATTGATAACTGTTTGCTGATTGATATAGATGTACGGTTACGCGATGCAGAGTCGACAAGGACCGATCGTAATATTCTCCCCGATGTTGCTGACGTTGATGCCAGCTCAATTTTCTCGAGGGTCCCATTTCCCAACACCCACAAAGCTTCCCGGCCGACAACGATGCAGGGTCCTCCCATCTTCTATATTTGTGAGTACTCGTATGCCTGCCCCGCCAATTTTAAGATTACCTACAGTCAGCGATGTGAACGTGCTGGACACTCGGGATTCTTGTCCCATGTTATAATTCCGAACAGACCACTTGCATCCTTCCCAGCCATCCCAAACACCAACTCTATTTTCTTACTCACCCTGCACCCACGAGGCTGATCTGCACCGGTTTCAGGCTCATTGGCTGTAGCATTCTATTATTGGATGGTACATACGACTGAATACTCAGAGAACAGCGGTGGATTTCCTGTAATGCTCCAGGTGGAGCCTATCTGTCATCTCGTTCTCAAAGTTTCCTTGCTGTTACTTCAGAATTGCATTAAAGTTTGTCACATAATGAATTAGTCGGTAGTGCTGGTGGTGAGCTCATCAAGTGATGCTATTCTGCAAAATGGTTCTGCTAGAGTTCTCTTGCACCTGATTCCGCGGTTGAGTTTTGGCTAGCTTTCTCAATCACCGTTGACCTGATCATCAGCCTTATCGCGTACTTTTCATAGGAAGAACCTGCACCAAACCTAGAAAGAACCACATTGCGCTGCGTCTCACTGCATCTCACTGCATCTCGTTGCATCCAAAGATCGACGAAATACCAAGACATATACTCATGGATTCATGGAGTCGTTAGATCCCAAGCGGATGGAACGAGCCAGCGAGGGTTGTGCATGGACGGAACGATTGCGACCTTAAACCTTAGCCTGGTCCGCAGCTGCATTGCGGCTGGTTGGGCTCGTTCAAGTGGCCGCTAAAAAAGCGAACCCGCCAGTCAGAAGCGATTATGAATCGGCTCCGTGGTGTCGCAAGCACTTTCACCGACGCCGCGATTCGTAGGCGCAACGTCCCCGATACAAACTAGGCGAAACGAGGTAAGCACTGCCTTGCCTTGCTACGCCGCCATGAGGAGCAAAATAGAGTATCAGATAAGTCTAATTTCAATCTTGGTCAAGATATATAATTGCATGAGTTTCTTTCCATTATTCTGATTATTCAAACACTTTCATTCCAACTTTCTTGAGCATCTGGTACATTAGCTGCTCACTTAATACGCCGGATATTGTTCAACAACCACCTCACTTACTCACTTACCATCGAAACTTTATTCCTTTCATCCCAAGATCATCAAAATGTCTAATTTGACAACGCACAGTTATGGCAATGACACCCTCCGCGAAAACCCAAACCTATGTACTCTCGACACTTGTGATTTAACATTGGCGAGTTTCACGTACCTTCCAACGCTACCAGGAAACGCTCTCTTTGCTGGGCTATTCGGAATTTTCGTTGTAGGACAACTGTACCTTGGTATTAGACATAAAATATGGGGCTACATGACTGCGATGGTCCTTGGTCTTTTACTCGAAATTGGTGGTTATGTTGCTCGCGTCTTGCTCCACGGCAAGCCGTTTGAGAACAACTACTTCCTCATCTACCTGATCTGTCTTACTATCGCACCGGCATTCTTGACTGCTGGGTAAGTTCAACTCCTCTCTCCTCAGATTAACAACTTAACTAAGACGAATTCAGTATCTACCTCTGCCTCGGCCGCATCGTCCACGTCTATGGCGAAAATCTCTCCTACTTCAAGCCTCGAACCTATACCATCGTCTTCTGCACCTGTGACTTCATCTCACTCGTATTACAAGGCGCCGGTGGTGGTATCGCCTCTACAGCCGATGACCTGGATGGCAAGAACCTCGGGAAGAATATGATGTTGGCTGGTCTGATCTTCCAGGTCTTCTCTCTAGGCTTGTTCGCGGGTGCTTGCGGCGACTTTGCCCTGCGCGTAATGAAGAGCAAACGCGGCTGGAACGTCCGCTACATCGACTTGGTCAACTCCAGGTTGTTCAAGGCCTTCCTGATCGGATTGTTCGTTGCTTCTATTACCATCGTCGCACGATCTGTGTACAGATGTGTGGAGTTGGCTGGTGGATTCGACTCAGAACTCTTCACCGGCGATGAACCGCTTTTCATGATTCTTGAAGGAGCTATGATTGTCATTGCCACGGGTTGCTTGACGCTGCTCCACCCTGCTATTGCTTTCCAAGGAGCGTGGCATGAAGCCAACTTCGCGTTCCGGACCAAGGGAGGTGTGCACAAGCAACTGAGCAGCGATGATGAGGAGAGTCAAATGAACATTGAGCTCGCGCATCAGACTCCTTTCATCAAGAAGTAAATGAGACGCCTTCCGGCTTTTGGCGGAGCAGGACTTGGGAAGGGCTCGCGGTAGAGTTTGGGCGGCTATGCATAATGCTTGTTTTATTTTGATTGATTTTTATACCCGATACATATGTTTATGGAGCTGGGAGTAAAGGAGGCGAGTGGAGGGATTAACATTAGAAGGCATGGTCAAAAATTTGGGTTCGGAGTTATGTCTAGATCTTGGATGATGAATATACTCATGATTCTGTTTGACTTATGGAATTTCCCTTTGGCTGTCTATCATGAAGTGTTCCCTACGGCCTCGGCTCTCTCGAAAGATGGAATCGACTGGTTTCTAGATACCTAGCTTAATCACATACATATCACGCTCTGCGGCCTTCGCGATGCGCACCATATGACCACATCGAGCTTAGAATCTGTAAGCCTGCCTCACATCGTTTAACCCTCCAACCCCAGAGCCGGGGTAAAATAATGCTTGAACCTCAGACATGCAATCTTACGTGCAGTCGGGCTCGCCTAGACAAGAAAAGTGGCACTAGATATTATGGATTATAAATGTTCCATTAGGCGTGGCACATTCAGAATTAGTGCCGCTCTTTCTGTCCATCAGGAGTAGGAGTGAGTTCCACTACTTGGCACCGACGGGGCGGTCTACGCCTCATAAGCGTAAACAGTTCATTAGATTAGCATACGAGAGTTCCGGTCTCATTGGAACGAAACAACGATAGGTGATATTTGTTGAGGATGTGCGAACAACCTTGCTGGTTAGAACAATATTTGTGCTTGGTGTGTAATGACAAGGTTATATGTCTGATGACAGTATCATGATTTGTAAGGGGATGTGATACTCCGTAATAGGAACTGCTAGGGAAGGAGCAAGCTCTGGGGTGTCCTCCCATTTGACACTGGCTAGTCAATAATGGCATTCCAACCCCTATTAGCCTTTCAAGAGCTCGATTGATTATCCCCTGGTAATATATGTGGTGGCGTTTGGTCATAAGATCGAAATTTGGAGATGTCTTGATGGTAATTGAGCACAGTAAGGTTTCGAGAGAGCTTGGCGATGCATTGTAACTAACGATGCTAAATTGCCGAACATGAACCGCGACTAACAATTAAAGAACCTTCATAAAGTTATGTGCCGTCGAAATCATCAGCGACAGCAGGTTCCTTCGAGACATCGCGCAAAGATTTGCTGCTGTTATATCTTCAAACAGCTCGCCTTACACGACCCTCTTGACGTGGACCCAGGTCTCCTTAACAGTCCCATCCTCCTTCAAGAAAACGAAAGTCGGCTCTCTTACCAACGTCTAGCTTGCCACGATCATCTATTCCCATGGCGTCAGCCACATTTTTGTTGATCATAGGTCACGTGACTTAATTACGTGACCTATTCACAGAGAGGCTTTATAATCCCTTATCTTATGTAAATAGGAATGAGTTATACCTTTTGTATTTAAGAAGCTCTGTTCTCTTTGACCATCTTTATCGATTATGAATATTAAGCATTTTCCAGAGAACAAGTATTTTCAGTAACACACATCACAGCCTCTTCAACCCTGATATCGGTCCACTTCATCAAGTTTCTCACACACTCGTCCAAGCCAATGCAAGTCCCGATCAATGTCTCGGTTCCCTCAATGGTCACTTTATTTCCGACTTTGACTTGGTTGAACGGGATCTGAGTATGTCCTGGATACACACCGTCAGGGAGACCGGATAACTCAATACTATCTGTTATGAGGATGCAGTGATTGGGCGCAGTACGGTAGGCAATAGCAACCACCCTGGGATGAAGGTGTATCGAGTCTGGGATAAGGGAGAAGTATGGCGGTGCGCGGTCCGAAATTAGACCTATAATTAAGTGAATGCCCGCAATGTTGGACGCCAGACAGCATCAAGTAATCGTACCTGTTAGTCCCGGTTCTCGGTGGTGAAGCGGATTCATGGCGTTGAAGAGATGGGTCAAAAGTTTGGCTCCAGCTTCGAGGCCCTTTTTTCCTTCATTGTAAGTGGCAGCACTATGGCCCATTCCGACACGAATGTCATAATCGTTGCTCAGTGTCTTGATATAATCCAGTGCTCCAGGTAGTTCTGGAGCCAGCGTTACCTGCCTAAGGGACTGCATAAGATTCGGTTTTCCGTACACTGTCTCGAGGGCCGAGTCGGCCGGAACATGCATGTTCGCAGCATCGTGGGCTCCTTTCTTGGATGGAGCCAGAAAAGGGCCCTCTACATGGGCACCAAGGACGGCAGCGACATCTGGACCATCGTTGGGCTTCAAAAAAGGGAGCACAGCGTGGAAAACTTGACTGGCTACTGTCGGCACTGTTGGATAGAAGGCAGTCGCCCCCGTCCCAGGGAGTTATTGAGCAAGAGCCCTAATGCCTGCTTCGTAAGATTCCTGGTCTTTGTAATGAGCGAAGTGGAATCCAAGCGCGCCGTTGATCTGGACCTCTCTGCAAGTTTTCCGAGTCAGTATTGCCATGTCGAGAGATCCAGACTCTTTGCGAGTTTCAATACTTATTCTAATTATTTCAGGAGATCTGAGACAATTAAAAAGGATATTAAACCTCGCGAAAGGTGCAAATTAGGAAACAAATTACCTGGGAATTTGCTTACATGAAACCAGGGGATATGATAGCATTCTTCACATCCACCTGAAGGGTGTCTGGAGGAAGAGGAGAATTGGGTATAATGATACCACTAGCGCTGAAGGTCAAGGGAGTGGAGACCAGTTTCCCCTTTCTGCACAGACGGCAATTGGTGAACTGGATAGTGGTCATGATGGAGGCGCTCGGCGTATCTGCGGAACTCGGGTATCAAAAACTGCCCCCCTATTCAAGATGTCTTAAAAAGGCAATAAGGAGAAACAGGATTTTCACACCGCAACGAAGATGGTGGACTCACTTCTTGATGCCCAGGGGTTGAGAGTGATGAGAAGGGTTGGGAGATTAAAGAATGCACCCGGAAAACGTTTTGCGATGACCTGGAACAAGCTGGCTTGCAGACGAATCGTCCCGGGAGGAACTCGTCGTTTCTTTCATCGCCTTCTAATAAAGGATCCAGCGAAGCAATATCGTCGTCGCCGTCGATTATTGCGCTCTGAGGTGAAGCATCGTGGTTGAGGGGCAGAGGGCGTCATACCGGTAGAAGATCTCCCTTGGTTCAGGTTCTACATGCTAATCTCAACCCCCCGTTGGCCTGATCATGGCTCTGAGCAAAGGAGGTAAGGCCGGAGGGCAATTTTAAATTTACGTGTGCGGGATGCGCCCACGTTATACAAAATTGATAGAGTTAATAGGCGGACATCTCGCTTCTCAAGTTCCTCCAGCAGATCTGGCAGCAGGTCTAGCCCACTGGAATCCGTCACCGCGTTGTCTTACGGGCCGGTAGAGGGAGATGGCAGGGGTGTGCAACAGTGCGGGGAGGTTAGAACTACGGGGAGTAGAAAGGGGCTGGAGGAATCTTGGGGTGCCGGCCGAGAAAGATAAAATACCCTCATGTTGCTGCCAAAAGAAGAAGTTGGAAGTGAAGTATAAAGTATATAAATATAAATATAAGTGGTAATGGTGGTACGTACGTGGTACTATCTCTTCATCATTCCGGAATTGAGCCATTTCGATCCACACGCAGCCCTCGCTTCGTGGTGTCGCTGGCCTCACGGCCTAGAAGTCAAAAAGCGGCGCTGGAATTGACCATCCTAGGCAGATAATCAGTGCCGCCTTTCAAGTTCAGAGCGGAGATTTCTCCTCGACCCCGATGACGTGGAGTAGCACTACTGTATTAATGCTGGTGCTGGCCCGCGCCGACCTGGGTAGTCAGATTTGGCTTCTCCTATTGGCCATCGTCTCAACGACCTTCCATGCTGCAAGTTGAATTCTTGAATTGCATGTTAGACACGGCAGCAGCTCCTTGGGTTTTATGGTTTGTGCTTTCGTTTGAATGCGATTCCTCCCTTTCATATTTCCATTTTCTTTTCCTTCCAGATCCCTTTACAACAGTTGGCTGTCTCCTTCTTTTGTCGTTCCCAGCCCGGCGACAGATACCTTCACCAAAGCCATTGTAATTCAGCAGCTGATTGTGGAACATTAAAATCACGATATTTTTCCATGTCGAATGACAACAAGAAGGGCCCCGGTGGCCATTATTCAGGGACAAATCCCATCCCTACTATCCAGCAATTCGTTGGGAGCTTGGATCAGGATAAAAAGGAGTGAGACGCAAAGCTCAACGAGCAGGCGCAGGCTAAGCAGCCCATTCCCAGTGATGCGAAGGATCGTACAGCAAGCCAGGCACATGGCAAGAAGAGTAAAAGAAAGATCGTGACGGATCCTACCACCGGAAAGGATGTGGAAATTGAAGACGTTAATTCGGACTTCATGAAGGCCGTTAAAAATCCACAAGTCAGTGCAAAACACACTGTTACGGTTCAAGCTGATTTGTGTAGCTCTCCGCACCAAACGCAAATGCTGAGAAGCCCACTCTAGTCAAGACCGAGGCAACCCAAGCCGGCGAGGAATATCGGAGTAATCAAGATGTCACAGCCCCTCCAGACCCTGTTCAACCTGGCAGTACTTCCGATGTCCCCATCCATGGCGAGAAGACCAATATTCTTTTTCATCCAACCCCATCTGTAAGTTATGAGACAATGTATGTGGCACTAGAGAAGAGGACGAACATACTGTGTGCTGGAATTTTGATTGCAATCATCGTTCTGGGCAAGATGTTCGGTGGTGCTCTTTACGGACTCATTCCACTAGCAATGTGTGTTTCGTCCGGTGTATTTATGTGGATGAAAGAGCTTGTACGACATGGCCGAGCGACTGAATGGTCCAGTGAAACGGAAAGGGGCAAGACAGTAAGTTAGCTATCATGATCTGAACAACCACTGAGACGTCTAGGCAACTGCAAATCTTATTCCCGAATCCGTGGAGTGGATGAATACATTATTGGGTGTAATGTGGGGGCTAATTGATCCTGAATTGTTTGCTTCAGTTGCAGATACCCTCGAGGACGTTATGCAGGCTTCTATTCCCGGTATTATTCAGAATGTTCGGGTTGCCGAGATTAACCAAGGAAATAACCCGTCTCGGATCCTCAGCTTAAGGGCTCTCCCAGACGGCCATGTCAAGGAATTAAAGGACGATATTCACAAACACAACGAGCAGATCAAAGATCTACAGGAATTAGCTGCAGATGAGAAAGGAGGAGATTATTACAATCTTGAATGTTCCTTCGCGTATCATGCTGCCAAAAGTGGAACCAGTACCTCGAACAGGGCAAAGAATATGCATATGCAATTGATCTTCTATCTTGGTATTATGGGGCTTTTTGGAGTCCCATTACCAATTTTCGTTGAGTATGTATTCCCCTCCCCACACAAGCCAATTTCCTATTTCCACTAGCACATTGTTGACCTTAATTCCTTGACTCCAGGGCTTAGTTGGTACAGTACGTTTGAGACTACAAATGTCACCGGAACCTCCGTTCCTAAAAGCTCTAACTTTTACACTTATGGGATTGCCTCAAGTCCAAGCGGGATGTGTACCCATGATAGAAACAGGTATCAATATCTTAAATCTGCCTTTGATGTCAAACTTCGTCGATTACGCTATCCGAGCTGCTGCCAATGAATACGTTGCACCAAAGTCAATGACTCTCGACATGGGAAAGCTGTTACAAGGTGACAATATTCAGAAGGATGTTGAGGCGCTTGGCATACTCTGGATTCGCATTCATAAAGCTACGGGACTCAGCAGGCAAGATCGTCGTGGAAGTCAAGGCGGCGGTAGTGATCCATACATCACAGTGAGCTTCTCTAAATACGGAAAGCCCATGTACTGTACTCGGGTCATTCAGGACGACCTTAACCCTGTTTGGGAAGAAACCTGCGCACTCCTGGTCACTCCAGATCTAATCAAAGCTGACGAGCAACTTTCGATGGAACTCTGGGACTCTGATCGATCGACATCCGATGATGTTGTCGGCAAAATTGAGCTCTCAATGCAGAAAATGATCCAGCACCCTGGCAAAACGTATCCCCAAATATCGAAGCTTCGAGGCATGCACCAAGAAAGTGCGATGCCCGGAGAACTCCATTGGGAAGTTGGATATTTTGGAAAGCCACGGTTCCGCCCGGCGATGAGATCCCACGGCAAGGATGTGAACCTTCCGGCCCAACTTAGGGACAAAAAAGGTATGACAATTCTAGGAGCCCCTGATTTCCTTATTCGGACAATTGACAAGATTCACCGTCCTTCTGGAATGTCTCGGGACTTGCGAGACAACGTGAAGTATAGTGCATTTCATAAAATTTCCAGATCTTTTTTTACCGATATTTCTTAGCCAAGTAATACTAACTCTGAGAAATTACAGAGTTTCAAGATGAGAAGGGAAGTCTCGACAATGCTGAAGAAGATGCTGTCGTTCATACACCACCAGATCCGCTATGGCCAAGTGGGATCTGTAGTGTGGTTGTTCACCAGATTGTGAACCTTGAGTTGCAAAATATCAAAGGCAGCAATGGAAAGCGCAAAGGCCGAGAGTTTGAACCGGCTCGGAATAGCGGAGAGAATAAGGAAGAAGAAAACACAACCCTTCCGAGCAATCATTGCACTATTCTGTTCAATGATGAATTGGTAAGTCATGTCTTCTTTTCAACCAAGCTTCCAATTTCCTTTCCGATGTTCCAGTAGCACTGACAAACCATAGGTTTATCGCACGCGATCCAAAGTTGTCAGCTCAAAGCCGATTTTCAACGCTGGGACTGAGCGATTCATGAGAGACTGGCGATCTGGTATCGTGACTGTCACCGTCCGGGACCAGCGAATGAGACAACATGACCCAATTCTCGGTGTCGTGCCCCTGAAACTTAGCGACATCCTACATACTAGCAGTCAAGTAACAAGATGGTATCCTCTTGACGGTGGCATCGGCTTCGACCGCATCAGAATTTCCCTCCTCTTTAGAAGCGTGGAGACACGACTACCACCTCAGCAGCTAGGCTGGGATGTAGGTACATTCGAGTTTACATCGGACAAAATACTTGCTATTGGCTACTCTACGAATAGTAAGCTTAAGATGAGAACTGGTGGCAGTAGCGCCAAGGTCGCTAGAGCTCAGTGCCAGAAGACTGCAGAGGGAGATGGCGTATTCTGGGATATTGGAAAGAAGGAAGGTAGAAACGAAGTCAAACTTCCAGTCAAATATCGATACAGGTCACCCGTCATCTTCGAATTCCACACAGCTACCAAACGAAGCGCAGACGCTTATGCTGTGATTTGGTTACATCACTTCGAAGATAATCAAGAACAGGATGTTAGCATCTCAATTTGGAAGACTGATAAAGGTATGCGGCTGACTCAGAACTATATCACTGAAGAGAATTTCAACGATATCCCGGACATCAAGATAGAGGAAGTAGGCCGTCTCCAATTCCGTGGCCGATTCAAGGCAGGTATGGACGAATCACACAGCCAGTTCATAACAGATAACGATTCCCGAGAGACCCAAGAGACATGGGACGCCTGCCACTCCGAAGGTGTGCGAGATAGAACCGTGAGCAAGGAGCTACCTCCGGCTGTTCAGCAATTGCATGACCAATCTTTGACGCAAGGCCGCGATGTACTGGCCCAAGCCGACGAATCCGAGAGAGAAAAGTGGTTATCCAAAGACGGAACAGATTGGAGCGGTGCTTTTGGCCAAGATCCAGCTCAGTATGTCGATTGGCGTAGAGGGGCTGGCAATGAAACCAAGGTTGATGAGGATGTGAGCGAGGATGGAGACGAGTCTTCTGACTCTGACTCCGATGAGAGTGATTTGGGCCTTCATGATGCGTCGAATGATCATGAGTTTGACGAGAGTCGACCGAGAAAAGGTAATAGAAGTGGTGGCAAGTTAAAATCGGATGGTGAGACTCGCAAGCATATGCATCGTAAGCAAAGAGGCACGATGCAGTGGAAACCGATTAGGAACCTGGCGTTTGCCAAGGATGAGGTGAAATTTGCTGCGAAGAGGACCTTGAAGAAGGGTAGTCTGCAGGGTAGACAGCCTGACGTCGAGACAGAGGCTTAAATGTGTTATTAGCCATGTGTCTACAGTAGAGGGACACCCGGGAAACACATAAGGATCAAGAATACGCACCAACGGGTCTTCGAAGTCTGGTGTACCGCAAACAATCGCGCCAAAAATATCCTATTGCCAGAGAGAAATCGGCATGCAAGTGAGCTAGTATAAATCACACTCTTAGCCTTCATGATAGTTTCCCACAAGAGATGAGTATGTAATGAATTCTCGCATGAATTATGACGAACGATATCCTACAGTCCTGTCCGTTCATATGCCCAATCCAATGTAGTGCTGGGTACACATTCAACTCCTAATCAATAGCCCACTAGAAAGCCTGGGCCCATCTCCAAACAGCGCCCCAGGTCTCTTAGAAAAGCGCCTATCCAAACAAAACCATGGGGATCTCCATCAAGACCGCTTCATATGATGCAGTTCCTATCACGACTAAGCGTATCCAAACGCCTGCCATAAATTCCGACAGGGTGGTCTCACTCCGAATTGTACCATTTTCGCAATCGCTCCTGGTAATCCCCCGGCCTCATCATATCAAGCATTCTTCGACCTCTCTCGTAACATCGTCGGTACGAAACTCCACAGTTTCTACATACAGTTTCTCGGTCGCTGGCTAACGAATCCTCGCAGGCAGTGAATTTGGAGCATATGCCCGAGCAGTACTTTAAAGACGGAGGTATGAATGAACGCAGGTGGTAGTGCAATTGACAATGTGATGGGTACTGTTTCTGGATCAGCTCTAGAGGAGGTGACTTGAGGGAAGGTGAACATAGACTGTGAATCACAGGAGGCACATACGTAGAGAACTGGTATGCAATGACGGCAGTTGAAGGAGACGATGGGTTCGTAGCTCTCGGGTGCCCCTACGTTCAAGGGATGGCGTCTAGGCGGGGAGAGCTTGTAGATGTAAGTGCTTGAAATGACTGTCAGCCCCGGGATTCCAATAAGATATTAGAATTGAGTCAAAAGGCTTACTTCACCAATGACAAGCAAGTTGAGTCAATTGGGTTCAAGAGCTTGAAAATCTTGAGGTGTATTTCTGGGGGGATAGCAATGAACGGTGTTTGATGTTTGGAAAACGATTCCCCTTCATTTTTTGACGTCTTCTCGGGGGTCATCTTGAGGAGTGGCAGCACCATCGTGGTGCTATCTGGTGGTTCGTGCTGAATGGTAGTTGACATATTGAGTATTATGTGCATAAAGTACAGCAGCCGATTCTATATGGGTCACGCAACTCGGCGTCTGGTGATGATTCGCGGACTCCGTCTGATATATGATAGCTATTGCTATGGTGAATGTTGAATGCTGTAATGAGAAGAAAAAAGTGCGTGGCTGCTAGCAGCCCAGCCTTGTATGCACCGAGGTGCTTTGCTGCCTAGGGTCGTTTGTGACAAGGCTGCAGGTCATGCAGCCTTGTTCCACCGACCGTGTTGCCGATGCGCGCAAACCATGTAAATATGCAGAAGCTGCTGATGTGGAGTGGTTGATGTTAGGAATGTGTTCGCAAGTATTGTTGGTGCGCATCGCATCGTGATTACCTAGGTAGAGATAGAGAATGATGTCACACAAAGTCGGCCATGTGTAACTTTGAAGGTTCAGTGACTTATGAAAAGCTGAAATTTGGGGAAAGAACGAACATCTCGAAATTACTACGCCAATGCTTTGGAATTTCAGTAAGTCGGTCTGGTAGACTAGGAAACGTCTATCGTATAATTGCCCCGCGAAAGGAAAGCACTTCAACCAGCTGAAGCAGAAACAGCTCGTATGCTAGCCAATCACCCAGAAGTCCTGATTAATTGAACGCGGCGCGTTTGTTTTTGAAACGTAACTGTGACACTGCCACATGAGTCTTATAGGTAGGATAAGGTGGACACACATCGATTGGAAAACTGATAAACGAACAGCAAGGGTTGTTATCCTTGCTGAATGCCGGTGGAAAGGCGCAAATTGAAGCTCTGATAGGTGAAACATTCAATATTGAAGATCACCTACACATTTTAGTACATGAAAGCTAAGGATGATTCCGCGTAGAGCAGAAATGCATCTCTATGTTGCTTTCGTCCCAACCTCAGGTAACTCCACCCAATGCAGATGCTATGCTCCCATATATTACAATCACATGCCCTCTGGCATAGGCTTCAAGTGCCCATTCTTGTCATATCTCGCTTCTGTTTATCGTCAGCAACACCCTCTTGTTCATCTCAGTGTCCATCTACTCACTAAAGAACGTATAGCTTAATGTAACCTGCTCTATGCCCCTCATATTCGGATCGTTAACGAAATCCGGGTCAATGTAGAAGAAAACCGGCATATCGACTGTTTCTCCAGCGTTCAGTCTCTGCTCCTCGAAGCAAAAACACTGGATCTTGGAGAAATACGGCGCCACCTGCCCAGGCGTAACACTATATGTTGCCACCCCAATGATATCTTCATCGGATTTGTTCGTCGCGGTATAGAAAGCCAGAGCTGTTTCTCCTGGCAGAACGCGGACTTCGCGTTGCTGAGGCGTGAATTTCCATGGCAAGACATCCGAGACGGAGCCGTTGAAGGTTATGCGGATACGTTTCGCGGAGGTAACAGGCTTGAGGCGTTCAGACGAGTCTTCGCCTTCTACACCGCCATGCCCTGGAGCTTTTATGGGTTGACCGCCCCAGCCTGTAGTTTGGCATATCTTCCAATTGTTAGAAGTTTGTCTATGTGGCGGGGTGGCGGCAACTGACCATCTTGTACATTGGCACGGAACCGTAGGAAAAGGCTACTGTTCCTAGAATAGCACTGAGGATATACATTGATGTAGTCCTATTCCTTTCCTTAAAAGGAGCGCGTAATTGCTCCATCGTTGGCGCCGCATTTTGTCTGTTCTTCGAGGTATCTGAAATAGATCTTCTCGTCGAGGGTTTGAAGAAAGGTGTTGAGGGTTTTCGGCGAGCAGATTTTGTCGCACATGATGAGCATACCCAAGCTGCATCTTTCCGGGCCACCTGGCTCCATAACCGTGGAATGACGTTCATTGTATGTTGGTGATTAAATAATTTGTTCTCAAAATGTAGATTCAATGGAACCATCCGGGAGAACATAAATCCGTTCCGTGGGTTTCTGGGTCCGTGAACTTTACGACTTCACTCCACTTCATGGGCCCCATCGACATGGATAATAGAACTAGGTCAGACTCGAATGCTAAGACGCCTGATGTATCGATACTGTACACGATAGCTTCTTCCAAAGCACCAAACTCCGCCTAATACCGTTTGCCTAATACGCAAGGAAAAGCCAACTGCTGGTGCTGTGCAAGCATCCAGGGTTTTGAGCCTCAAGTAGAGAGAGCCTGCTATAAAAGGATAATAGAATTATCGTCGAGCTCGATGGCAAAGCTAAATTTACAGCGTTATGGAAATGAGTCTACTTGCGGAATCACACAAGCCAGTGCTTCCTCCGCCAGAGGCGAATCATTAACATCCAACATCCCCGAACCTTCGGATTGAACCACAAGTTTCACACATTCAGACGATAACAGATCTAACCAAGCTACAAGACATAACCACAGATAGGAGTTCAGACTGTCTTGTAAGCAAGTCGATGACGAGCCATATATTCAGGGGTCAGGTCATGACATCATGTAAATGGAAGAGGTTTGACATTTCTTCTCAGTTTGCCTCCGCATTGTTTACTCGACTTGCTTTCCAATTTCATATATAAAAAATCACCTTCAGAATATTCGAATGCTCTCTTCAACAATATCTCGCGCTCTCCGCACCACTACTACACGATCAATAACAGCAAAAACACCCCTTTGCAACAAGCACCCTTCCTTTATCCGTACAATGGCATCCTACAAACCCAATTCCGGGCCCCCATCCCACGAAATGTTTGTCCTCAAAAACAATACCTTTATTCATCAACTAACACACCCTAGGGCCTACTTCCCCCAAATGACCACCTCCCTGCCCTCCACCTCAGGCGAATTCCGCAAAGTGCTATTCACAGGCCTCTACTCCCAAGTAGTGCTCATGACGGTCCCCGATATTGGCGATGAAGTACACACCGTCGACCAAGCCCTGACTTTTACGAGTGGGGAGGGAAAGGCGACCATTAATGGTAAGGATCAGGTCGTTAAGGCAGGGGATCTGATGGTTGTGCCAGCCGGGACGCAGCACCAATTTGTTAATACTGGGCCTACGCCTTTGGTGAGTTTGTTTTTTTGATTGGGATTTTGGGATATATCTTCTTCTTTAGACAGTTTGTCTAGATAGCCCACAAGCTGTGGGAGAGTTGATAAGGCTCGAGGACCTATCGACCACCTATCGACAGAGCTGGGTATATTCTTGACTTGCTCTTCATTCTCAAGATATTATGAACATGGCGTTTCCAAACGGCAATTTTTCGATGGACACTAATCAGATACCAGATCTTATACACCATATATTCCCCGGCAGAGCATAATAGCACGACTGTTCATCACACGAAAGAGCAGGGTGATAAAGAGGAGGATGAGGGGAAAGACGAAGCGCCGGAATGGGCTCAGAAGACGAAGAAGGAGAATGAGGAAAGTGGTGCTGTAAAAGAGAGTGGGAAATACTAGGATGGAGGTTTGAATTGATGTTAAAATGTTAATGTAAGTAAAGAAATTCAAAATTATGACTGAGATAAAATGCAACCCACGCCATGTAAATCCCGCGACCCGCTTCCAAAACTACAAATATTCGTACAAGGTATAGATACAATTGATGCAAGTGCGCCAAATATATCCCACGACGCCTTCAGATATCCTTCAAACCCCCAATGATAGTCATGAGCGCAACCAAAGCTAGAAAGAAGTTAGTATTACTCCCAAAATTTTGGAATCGAGCTGACTTACCAGCAGCAGCAGTAACAATATAAAGCGCAATAGTCCAAGCAGTAATCACATCTCCCGTTTCGAGCATATACCACAGTCCCAGCGTAAACGACAACACCAAAGGCACAATTACAATAACACAAAGTCGATAGCTGGACCACTCATAAATAAGCTGCAGCGAATACCTGCCCTCGAGCGGGTTATTCTTGTTAGAGTTGAGGTTCCGGTGAACCCAGCCCTGCCATGCGATGGCCACTGCATCATCAGAGTGCCTATTGGATGCTTTGTATGCGAGGAAGAACTGAGAGAGCACTGCTTTTTGGGAGGTGGTGAGGACGAGTGGCAAATGTGCGCCGCGGGATATATCGCACTTGTACAGCCCAAAACCTCTCAAAGCCTTCAACGACAGCAATCTCCTCCAACCCCTGACATCCTTCTCGCCATGTCTCAGCGCCTTGAATAGCCTAGCTGGATCCTCAAACTGCAGCGTCTTCTCGAATGGATCGCTAGCTGAGCGTGGAAACCAACCTATGACTAAGTACGGTGTTTGTTTAGGCATCAGCTTCTCAACTTGCTCTCTGATATCTTCTCTGGTCGCCATGAACCGTTTATCAAACACAGGACAGTGACCTTGAGAGGAATGTGAGTGTCTTCCAGTGCTGAAACTGGACCGCAGCATCTCGGTCACCGACGCCCGGGCATTGCTGATATTGAGATGAGTTTCCGACGTTTGACTCTCCTCACTGATCATAACGGGCGCCACCGGCTTCGGTAGTTGCACATCCGAAGTCTGGGAATCCTCGTTAGCCATGACCGGAGGCTGAGCACGCTGTGACTCGAAATTGGCCGTCCTGCGGCCACTTGCGCGGTTCAGCCTCTTCTCTCGCAGCCGCGCGAGTACTTTCATTGACGCTTGTTTCAAGATGCGTCTGCGTCTGGCCATCAAATAGAGGAGCCAGAGACGAGGCTCTTTCATCCGCTCCAGCCATTGGATGCGCGCTTCCCAGATAGCCTTTTGGCGATATGAGTTGAAGTCCCACCAGGGGACCGCATCAACTAGTTCCTGGAGGCGTTCTTGCTCGCGGCCAAAATCGTCGAAGAGCGCTTTGTATTGTTCGTAATTATAGTTTTCCGGCTCGTCAGTTTGTAAAAGACAGAGAAAGAGTCTTGCTTCTGAAGATGTGAGGCCCACGCGGCGCGTACATTGCTCATCCGCCCAGAAGATATTCCCGTTGGCTGATTTGATTATTGGTGGTATATCATCTAGCTGTATGACTTCTTGAGAACCCCTTGGACGGCGAATACTTCTCGTGCTCTTACTAGGACTTGCTGGTTCGGGAAGCAAAGTGTCGTATTCCCTCGTGTCCAAATCGGCTTCGTGGAACTGAGTTTCAATATCTCGAGGCATTTTGGAAAGGTTTTGGTAAGACGAAAGTGAGTGTTACATGATCAAATATCGATCAGCACGAGCAGTATACTTATAGTAGACAATGCAAGGCAGCTGAATGTCTTGCAGATCGATGTGCGACATGTTGGTTGGAGTGTCGTTTGGGGCACAGGTCATCTGCAGCCGCAAATGAATCATTTTACGAGGCTTTCGCAGGGGAAGGAACGCCTCGCCAAGAGTTCGGATTCGGATCGTTGCATGGAAGGTACGAACAAGGACGTATTTGATCAAATATCGAGAAAGTCAGCGGCTCCGTCTTGAAGTATTTCCATCACGCGGACAAACATTTCAAGCTTATCCATGCCTCAGCCTTGCACGTTAGTTCTCCAATTTTGTTGGTTGCAACAGAAACATTGACATGATTGAATGACTCACTTGACTAGATCCGAGACATTCGCGATGCTACAGTAAAACATTCTTCGCACCTTGCAAAGGGTTGCCAATCACTCACTAAAGACGGGTGGCTTGTTCTTATTTATTCTTATTATTATGCTAGCAGGGAATCCAGCCCCTCCCCGCATTTTAACTAAAGCGATTGCGAGCTTCCCGGCCGTTGATCATCGCTACTGGACATTTCCGAGTCCGTGGGGTCTATACATGCGCCCACAAAGCGGCCCTCCCCAACTTCCGACATCTCGGAGTCCGTAGTAGACGATACAGAAGCCTCTCGATATATCGCCGTATCGGGCGTCTTCTCCATTCTCACGGCAGTCACGGGAGTCTTATTCACAGGCGTATTTTCCTCCTCGCTATCTCCTTCGGCGCTGGTAATTGTCCACTCCCATTTTCGTTTCTTCTCCTTCCGCTTCCGTTTTCTCGTCCCCGGAGTCTCTAAATCACTTTCCGCCATTCTCCTCCTCATCTCTTCGAACGGTCCCGGGGTTTCCCCACCATCTCTGGTCTCATCTCCAGTGTATGCAAAAGTTAGATCTAAGGCGTCTGGCTTTCCAATGTCCCTCGCAGAATATGGGGATTCCTCCGCTAAAAGGTCTATGTGTGATTTGACGTATTTATTAGTCGTAATTGTTTGAGTGAGCGGGTCATTGTAGCCAACTTTTTTCGCGGCGCGGTTCGCTATTCGTACAGACACACGGCTCGGGGTAGCAGGTGTTATGCTGCTTCGCGGGGGTAATGGTGAGTTTCGCAATATGCTATGTAGGCTTCGAGGATGCGTATACGGTGCTGTTTGATATTGATTGCCAAAGGTCGCGCGCCGCCTCGGCGTTCTTGGTGTACTTGGAGAGTCTTTGTTGTTGTTGGCTGCGAATGTGAACACTCTAGGCAGCGATTGCTCCGTGGTTCCAGCTGACTGTGGGGGAGTAAATGTAAACGAGGTAGCCGAGGGCTGACCTTCTGCAGGCACGGAAAGGGGTGTCGAGCCAGAAATTGCTGAGCTCGGGGTATCTGGGTAGGTAATGGAGAAAGGGCCTGGGGTTTGCGTTCGTTGTGAAGGATGGATGTATTGATTATCACCATTGCAACTCTTGGTTTCCACGCGCAGCGAGGTTGGCTTCCCACTTTTTGTATCCGCTGAGATAGGCCTTGCTGTCCTTGGGGAAGAGTTTTCAATGGCAGCTGCGTATGCGTTCGAGAGTGTATTGAAAGCTGTAGGAGAAGATGGGTCGATATCAACCTTCAATGCCGTGGAGGACTTTCCATAAGTCAACGCTGTGGCTGGAGTCTTGATCTGAAGGCTGAGCCTTGGCCGCTTGGGAGGCGACGACGACTGCGAAGAAAAAGACATCGTTGCCGAGGATGGATGAACAGGAAGAGCAAGAAGAATCATAGCCCAAAACCCAGAGATCTAGAAGGCTGGTTGTTCTCCAAGCAAACGGACGGAACAAGGACAACTTTGGACCCCACTCTAGACTTGACGTGAGGTACTGGACTGGTGCTATGGTACTGGTGGCGAGACAGTCTGGAGATCGGAGGAATAAAATACTGAGGAAGGAAGGAGGGGTAAACGTATTATACAAGAGAAGGTAAGGTCCAAATTATAAGAACAGATGAAGATGAAGATGAAGCTTTTGATCGACCGCCACGAATAGAGTTGTGGAGAGATTGGAAAGAGAGACTGGAGAGACGCCGAAATGATCTCATGCAAGTGACGAGATGACATGCGGGCAACAGAAACAATTTAGGCGCGAAGTGATGGGTATTTCTAGAAGCATACCCATGGAGACGCCTCTTGTGGGCTGCATATTACATCGAGTATGGCAGCCGGCTCTTACGAGTGGGAGGAGAGGATGTGGGAGAGGATGTGGATGTGGAGGACCAGGCTGGGCTGGGCTGGGTTGGGTTGGACGGCAGGGATCTTCTCGCATGGGCTTTATTTGGATGTTGGACTTGGACTTGGACTTGGATGTTAGGGTTGGGGTTGGGGTTGGGGTGTTGGTGTTTGGTGGCAAGAGCGAGCGAGGGGAGGCGAGGCGAGGGGAGATGCGAGGCCACACAGAAGCGCTGCCAAAGATGTCGAATGCAGACCTGGTCACACAGCGACGATTGGCTGGAAGGGGCAAGAGGGCAGACGCTGGCGGGGGATGCGAAGGCGTCTGACACGATGCAGCCATTCATTCCAATGGCAGCTATTTTGAGCCCTCCAGCCAAGCACACCTGCGGCAAAGCGCCAGCCTTAAACTCGAGAAAGCGGGAACTCGCTCTCGCCGCTCGCCCAGAAGACCAGAGCAGGGTTATAGGCGCGAACCGTAGCGCCGTATCCCCGTATCCCCGTATCCCAGCAATAGAAACACTTCGGACCCCAGACAGACCGCAGACCGCAGACCGCGTGAAGTTGCTGTTGCGACTGGATGATGACTGGACCGCCTGGATTGGAACGGGCGTCTTCTGGTCCGAAGCTTGAGCATCGAAGAGCAAGGGCATACCGACTCTCCGAATGCAGCAGGGTAGGGCCCAGGGAGGGATGGAGATGGAAAGTGCCTAGGTGGGAATGGGAGTGGGAGTGGGATTGAGATTGGGATTGAGATTGGGATTGGGATCTTGGAATATGGAATGGAATGGAATACGGATCCGGGAATCTTAGTTTTACGATTCAGTAACTACAGTAACTACAGTAACTACGATGGAACAACAATAGTGTGATAGTGTGAGCCTCCTTCTCTCAGGCAAATGCACTCCCGAGGTCGAGACGGTTAGTGCCCGTTCCGCTGCCTGCTGACGGGGATCTAAATCGGGACATGGATAGCTGAGGGCCCGGCCTTCTTTGGTTCATACTCCATACTCCATACTCCATACTTCGACAAAATTATCTCACGACGCGTCGACGACACAACACACACGACGCAACTAAACTCGCTCCACGCTTCTAATTCCTCATGAACCCACTCCCACTCCCACTCCCACTCCCACTCCCACTCCCACTCCGCACCGTCTTAGTCCGCTGACGACAGCAAGAATGAAGCAGTCAACATTGACCAGCACGCGACCCTCCCGAGTCAACGTATCCCAAAATGCGGAACGACGAGAGGATCATCGTCCATTTTGTTAGCTCCGCCTCCGCCTCCTCCTCGGACAAGACGACACGTAAATGCGATCTAACAATAATACATAGGATTACGACTGCTTTTACGCCTCCGTTTTTGAAAATGAAAACCCCGCCCTCAAAACTGTTCCTCTGGTTAGTCATGCTACATCAAAGTATCACAAAGTACCGAATTTAGATCTCAAACTGACGAACTCCTTGAAGGCTGTGCAACAAGTATGACTTCTCTTCAAACTTTCACACATCGTCATCCCCGGGTCACTCGCTCGTCTGATCCTGTACTAATTTCCCCCAGAAACAAATCGTCGTGACATGCAATTACGAAGCTAGACGCCGCGGTCTGCGGAAACTCCAATTGATTCATGAAGCCAAGAAGCTCGTTCCAGATATCGTCATTGTTTTAGGCGAAGAGCTCGGCAGATTTCGTGATGCCTCGAAATCCCTCTACAAGTTCCTGGAGGCATTCACATGGAGTGGTAAAGTCGAAAGGCTTGGGTTCGACGAAGTCTTCCTCGATGTTACGGATTTGGTCCAATATAACCTAGTTCTATTGAACTACCATGACTTACCCCACTCATTCTTCCAACTGAAGCGCGGTGATCCAACTGTAGGATTTTCTTTCGATGCAACCAAGATTGCCGGGCATAGCTTCCCTGAAAATCCAAACGATCCTTACAACGCCCAGGATGCTCTGCCGAGATCCTCCTCGGCACTCCCGGATAATGCTAATAAAGATCCTCTCCTCCTCCGCCTCATTCTCGGTTCGCATTTAGCACAACATCTCAGATGGAGTCTGGAAGAAGAAAAAGGATACACGTCCACAGTGGGAATCGCGACCAACAAAATCCTAAGCAAGTTGGCTGGCAACGTACACAAGCCAAAGGCACAAACGACTCTCATACCGCCATATGAATACTCTTCGGATCGCCCCGAAGGAAAAATTGACCATGAGAGCAATGTGACCAAATTCCTAGACAGCCATGACATTGGGAAGATCCCGGGGATCGGCTTCAAAATGTCCCATAAAATACGGAACCATGTCCTGGCTCGCCCTGCCAAATTCGATGAAGGTCTAATCTACGGAGAAACCAAGGAGTCCGTCACAGTTCGGGACGTCCGCTTGTTCCCAGGTATGGGCCCCGAGCTTCTTGAAAGTATTCTCGGAGGTCCCGGTACAGAACGTGGGATTGGCGGCAAGGCGTGGAACCTACTAAATGGAGTCGACGATACAGAGGTCCAGCAAGCCAAGAAAGTGCCCACTCAAATCAGCATCGAGGATTCGTACAAGCAGCTCGACACACTGCCCGAAGTCGTGAAGGAGCTCAGGGTATTAGCTACGAGTCTTGTCAGAAGAATGCACACCGACCTTCTAGAAGACAACGACGACCCTGATGCTGAAGGCGCAAAACGCTGGCTCGCTCATCCTAAGACACTTCGTCTATCTACGCGTCCTCGCCCCCCTCTGAATCCAGATGGGACGCGCACTCGGAGCTTCAATCGAATTTCTCGCTCTGGGCCCTTACCTAACTTTGTGTTTAACCTCAAAGACAGTGTCGATGCGATCGTCGAGAAACTCGTACTGATAGCTCTGCTCCCTATGTTTAAGAAACTGCACCCTCAGCAATCCGGCTGGAATCTCAGTTTGGTCAACATCGCTGTCACCAATATGGTGGAGGCGGCGAGTGAAGATGGGAAGCATGGGGGAGGAAGGGATATTGGACGGATGTTTAAACGTCAAGAAGAAGTGCTGAAAGAATGGAGAGTCGAGGATAAGGATGTGCCTCCTGACTCCATTGTCTCGGGGGCAGACAGGCCTAGCAGAGCTAGCGCTTTTCAAAATGGCGGCAGTGAACTAACTGGTGATGAGATTCAAGCAGAGCCAAGTGCTGGCAATGAAGCTCTAGACTCGATCATGGTTGGTTCCGAAGATATGATGATCCCCACGCAAAATAGCGTAGATGAAAACGGTATCTGGGAAGAAGACGAATCCGACGAGGAGAACAGAGCAACGTGTCCTGAATGTGACGCCGTGATGCCCGCCTTTGCTATGGCAGCTCACGAACGCTATCATTCTCTCGAGGAGTGAATCACATTCTATTTTCGTCCTTAAGCCTTTTTCACACGTGAGATATTGACAGCATTCTAAAATCAAGATGGCTTGCGCTGAGTATGCACACCTTTTTCGTTCCGCCTATCATCATGATATAGCATCCGAGAACTGCGATCTTAGCTCACCGTTATGAACCTCAGTCTACCAACCTGAGCTTTTCGCAGTCCCGGTTTCCCCGGTCTACTAACGTTTTAAGATCCAAGATCCAAGATCCAAGTCCCAAGTCCCAAGTCCCAAGATCTCGCACCATGCAAATGAACCAACCAACAACAAATCCCGGGTCCAACAAGCAAGGGTAGTCTGTACGACGGGCGTCTATTTCCGTCCGAACATCATTTTATCTGAGACAATGTGTGGCGTACCTTCGTCTCCCGGTATCTGGGGCGATTATTTCTGTTTCCGGGAACCGCAATATTAGGGTTGTTGGTCCCTCGTTTTGTTTTGGGTACATGCGTTTGAGTCAAGTGCATCCGATGACTTGGTCTCGGTAGATGCTAGCGTTACTCTTGAGATACATGCATGCTATTTTGGGGATTCTTGGTAGGCGGATGAGGGGTTCGTGGATCTGGGAAACGCGTTCTTGGGTGTTGGGCGAGATGGAAGGGGAATGTGGTACGAGATGGCAGGTATGAGCACGGATGAATTGATGTTGAAATGGCTCACAGGTACAGTTTCTAGATCTAGGAATACGGTTTGTAGATCTCAGAAGTACAATGACAAAAGCATACTCGCAAGAAAAATTGCTCGAGATGGAGAATAGAGTTCGCGCGCAGCATAGCAGAATATCACCGAGAAAGAACAAAGATTCGCAGGTAAATGGGCCAACACATTCTCATATATTAGAAATATGCCATCCAGTATGTATGTAAGCTTTGTAAAGCCAATGCCTATCAGCCAAGCAACCCTATCCCATGGAATCATAACCTAGATCCTGTGTATCATAAAAGTACGCAAAACCCATCCCAAGCAGCGACGAGTAGTAATATCGTGCCGATAATCAACGCCAAATGCACCTTTTGCCACCCCCGTTCATCACCTGCCTTCCATTTGATCCAACCTGCCCCTTAGTACCTGATTCCCATTGATCAACTCCTCCAGCCAATCCGCCGCCATGATTAACACGGCACTCTTACTGAACCCACCGCCCCTAAGGCCTGGTACCAGCTCTCCCAAATCCTCGAAACCTTCGCGGATCAGCGTTCGCCGCTTCTGTTCACTCTTGATGTGATTTTCTCGTTTCTGATCCTCCGTCAGGTTTTCTCGCGCTGCTTTGGCGGCCGCTGCTCCTGCTGCAGCGGATTTCCGCCGTTTGTGACCGGGATCTGTATCTACTGTTGGGGAATCATTTGCACCTTTCTTGTTGGATTTCCGTTTCCTGTTGCCGGGTTGAGCGGAAATCGGGGGCTCGTCGTCCTCGCCATCATCCTCTGGGAACTTGCTCTTCCTCCGTTTCCTGGGCCTTGAATCCTCCTCCGTTTGTGTATTTATTGGACCTAGTGACTTGGTCTTTCGATGACCTTTGAATGGACTGGGAGGACGTGAATTGTGGGCGCTGGGTGCTTCCCTATCCAAGGTAAAAGCATTCTCTAAGGTGTTGTTTTGCACGCGTTCTATCTCCTTGTCTGTCTCGTTATGAGGCGAAAGGAATCCTTGGGTTGCCCCGAATGAAGCATCTGATCCCCAACGAATGTCCATCTTTTGGTTGCTTGGTCTCTGTTGGCCTATTTGCCGACCGCCGAATACTGCCACATCCGCAAAATAACTGTCTCCGGGATATTGCTCACTGCTGGTCCGTCCCGGGTTGAATTGGCGGTGGGGCTGATACTGAGACATCGATTGGGGTCTGGCTCGACCATTTGTTGGCGGGATTGGCATATCTTGCCCTGCAAATATTGAACCATCTCCCATATTATGTGACCGTCCGTTCGATCCATTCTGTAATAATGTTGCCGCTGCCAATACGTCTGCGGATGTTGCAGGTGGCAGGGGAGCCTCGGCTTTTACTCGTGTATTCATATCATTGTTGAAATTGAGATTTGGAACTTCGTGGCTGCCAATTTGAGGCTGTTGGCCAAATGACGACGTTGTTCCCATGAATGTCGGTGGTAATTCATCCCACCCAAAACCCGTATCTGCGCCATCGGGTCCGTTTGAGAAAAAATTGTAGTCGTCCAAATGGTTAGAGCTCACGTCGTCGAAGAAGTTTTCTAGAAATCTGGTGTCATTGTCATCGAGTAGAGAAGGGCCTGGTGCTGGAGCTGTAGGTGAAGGGAAGGGAAAATTCGAGGAACTGGTGTCAAATGAATCTGGTATTTCTTGTCAGTAAGAGCACCGGGTGCAGCGGACTCAAAACGTACAGCCAAATGGCATTTCAAGGTTCGGTGGCTTCGACGAACCCATGCTGGGACGCTGAACCGCGAGCATGAGTGCCGTTTAGGTGAGCTTATTGGATGTTGTGGTGAAGCTGGGCGGAAAGTGTCAATACTGGTCGTCTGGGTCTTGGTGGGATGTAACCCCAGATTTCATGGTAAGCTTCTCTATCGAAGGTGACTTGGCCGAGGGTTGGACGGCGGAGGCCAGTGTTACTGAGTGCAGTAGGACGGCATACACAGACTGATCCCTCAGACGACGGAGGGCTCGAGAATGCGTTGAAGGTGTTTCGCAAAGCTTGATGTTGGGCGAAATATCTAAAATGCACTCGGCTGCAATCGTAATCGTATCGTACTGTTTCGTGGGGCAGAGGCTTGACTGGGGTATGCGCAGTTTGTGTATGACGCTGGGTATTTTGGTGTTATTGTTTTCCCAACAAAACCAAATCTTGTCGTGAGAGATTCATCCAGGCGCAGAAGATCCACTGTTCCTGGAGGGTAGGGTTAGAGGTCGAGTCGTCAAGAGATGCCGGCCGTTGTATGGGTAGGGAAGGCCAGTGGTAGTCGTGAAGCTGGCTGCGTGAGTAGTGGTAGTGAGCTGCAGGTGAAGTGAAGTCACTGAAGCGCACTGTACTGGACTGTACGGTAGTCGGCTTGAGGGTGCGATCACATGTCAATCAGAGAATGCTTGTCGGAGCGTGAACCGGGTAGAATGATAATGAGAATGATAATGATAGATGCCTCTGATAGATGCCTCAGCCTGCCGTCGAGCCTGACTACTTTGTACTATTGCATCCGCGCACGACAACGCCTCTCTTGTCTTGGGGTTTCTTGTGAGGGCCGTTGAACTGTAACGTCGGAGTGAATCTACCGGCGCGTCGAAACGTCTATCCATGAAGCCAACTACTAGCAGTGCAGGTGGAGGAGATGGATGAAGGAGAGAGATGAGAAGGAAATCGAAACCTTCAATTTCTCTTCCCACTATTACTCTATGTCATGCCTCTCTAGGCTTTGATATGCTCGGAATGATAGGATCTTGAACTTGAACTTGAAGCGGGGGACCACCAAGACCTCGGCCTAAGAGAACGCCCAAAAAGCAAACTTTCCCGCGACTTCCTGTGTCAAATCTCCCTGTCCAAGCTTGGACGCTTGGGAGCTTGGAAGCTTCCCTCTTCCCCAATGACCGCGTCTCCACTCCATCCACTCCATCCACTTCACCCCATAGCAATCCAGCATTTATCTCTAAAGAGCTTCTCTTTTCTTATTCTCCTGCTGTTTAGGGGGCCGCTTTCTTCCACCTCCTTTTCCTCCTCCTCCTCCTCCTCCTCCTCCTCCCCCTCTCCTCTGCTCCATTCACTTTCATTTATCAATAACTCGGCATTCGCCGTATTCAAGCTGCGAAAATTGGGCCGATTAGTTCTACATTGGCCAAAACGGTCCTGTGAACCGCTCCGCTCCCTTCAAACCATCATTCATCGGCCCAATTCGATCCGTCAGATGTGAGGACCCCGAGGAGAAGGAGCCGCCTCTTATTATTATTAAGGTCGTCCAGCTTTGCCTGCCATACCGGGGGAAATTCCGCATCTGGATTTTGGAGAGCGCCCTAGAGCGGCTCACCCCAGCCCTAGATATTTAGACCCCTTTTGATCAGCAGTAAGTGCCCTTTTTCCTGCACAGTAGATCCAGCGCCCCTGGGAAATTCTAGACGAGTACGATGCACACGATACGCATTTGGGAATGTCTAACCTAGCTTCTGATCATTTGACAACTAACTTCATCATTATCATTATCGTTGACGATGCTGATCTTTTGCGGTAGTTGATACGGAGTGGTCTCCTGCAGCTCCTGCAGCCATGCTATCAGCCTCTGCGCCTGTGCGAGCAAGGTCGTTGGAGCAAGGTGTGCCTGCTGTGTTGCGGCCAGTCTTGCGAGCCTACGTTTTGGGTTATGCTTCATCCACGGCTCCGCGGGTCTTGACCCTTCTATTATTGCATCTCAGTCGGAGACGGAAAAACATCGACCCAAAACCCGAAGATTCTTTTTTGCCCTCTCTTCTCCGCATTTTAAGAGGAGGACTCGAGCTGCAGAGATTCCCTACCTTTTGTGCTGCTCTCGTTGGAGGTTCAACTCTACTTGAGGCACGTGATGGTCCCCCTTTCTCTATTTGCTTGCTAATGACGTGCTTAGATTCCATTACGGAAAATTTTTACACGTCTCGCGCTATCCCTATCGGAATTGGCGCAGTTGAGGTAAGAGCTTCTACCAGGACAATTTTCTATTTTCAACCACTATTGAAGCATGTTACTAAAAATAGCATTCTCTTCTAAATACGAAAAGCAATATAAATCTTCTCGGCTTATCACCGGTAGCATAACTAATTCATTCGTCTTACTAGACTGGCGAGATGGCTCTCTACCTTTGTTGCAGCGTGGCTCAGTTTGAGACTGCTCCAATCGAAAAAGAGCGACGCTTTTATAGACAATGTCACTGAGACAACCCCCACGGGAGTGACTCTGAGACCAATCCAGTTTGCTGGTCGAACCATGGATTTAACTCTTTTTGCTGTCACAAGAGCTGTCGATGTCCTCGTCGGAGAATTATGGGCCCAGCGCCAAGCCTGGAGGATTGCATCAGGCCGATGGACGAAAGTACGTGGTCTGCATCTTATACATGCATTCTCAACTAAATGTGTACCAGCTTGAGAAATTAGCATCCACGCTCAGCGATTCCTCAATTTTTGCCGGCTCCTGTGCACTCATTATGTGGGCATGGATTTACACGCCGGACCGCCTCCCACGCTCGTACAATAAATGGATCAAGTCGGCCGCAGCTGTAGATGAACGTCTACTCACAGCTCTCCGACGTGTTCGATTTGGAGAAATAAAATACGGTCTAGAGACAGGCCAGGCACATGTATTGCAAGGAATGTGCAAAGACTACAACTTGCCACTGGACTACGGAGATCCTCTAAAGAGCATTCCGTTCCCCTGCGAGATCGTTCACATGGGCGTTGGTCCAAGCTGCGAAAAACATGCAGTATCCAGATGGGGCAGGTCTTTCATCTGGGCCTTCTCAACTTATCTCCCTTTGAATCTCATCCTCACGTTGCGGTCCCCCACCAAGAAAAGATTTAGACAGGCTTTGGAGGCCTCGGCACGTTCGTCGGCTTTCTTAGGAACATTCATCGCGTTGTATTACTATGGCATCTGCCTCGCCCGGACTCGGATCGGCCCTCATATACTCGGAACAAGTACTCCCCGCCGTCAGCAGATTGATTCAGGCGTATGTGTCGCTTCCGGTTGTACACTCTGTGGTTGGAGCGTCTTGATTGAGACTGCAGGGCGAAGAAAAGAACTTGGTTTGTTTGTTGCACCAAGAGCATTGGCCACATTGCTCCCCAGGCGCTATGTCTGGGAAAAGCAATGGCGAGAGACGTTTGCTTTCGCAGTCAGCACCGCTGTTGTATTTACATGTGTCGGCGAGCGGCCCGAGAGGGTTAGGGGCGTTCTTGGGAAGCTTCTTCAGCGGGTCCTGACTCGATGAGTGGGGACTGCGATATTCGAGAATTGGAAACATGAGACTGTAGATATGCATATGGCGAAAAGCATTGTAGGTTATTGTACGATACCCAGAAATGGATGATGCTAGGAAATTTCCGAGCCAGACTGGATAATCTTGCATTTGAGGTTCAATGTGGAGCTGTGGTATCGGTAGATATCCGGATATCATATTGGACGGACTGAGAATGCGAGAGAACGCAAATGAGTAGGCGTGGCATATACGTTCTCGAAAACATTTGCGGAGAATCCATATACTCCTGTCACTTTCACGACTATTCTTACCCCGCAATCGGGGCATACAAGAACCGGGCTACAGGATTTATTATTCTTTAACTTAACCGGATCAAAACTCACATCTTCGAAGATTTTCCGTCAAGGCGTTGAATACCTTCAACTTAGCGCTTGCGGCTCTGGACAGATCTGAGTCGTGGAACAACTCTTATAGCGTCTGTCTAATCTGCAGTCCTAACTTCTTGCGGGATGTGGACTCCTGACGGTAGTACTGTTTCAGCACAGTCAAATGAGCAGGGAGCCGACGATGCAAATTCCCGATTAATCGGCGGATTCTTACTGTCCACCCATCTCGTTTCCACCAATGAGATTTCTTTTCCAAGTGGAGCGTGCTATTCGCTAAAGCCTCTTCATTTTCCACGAAAGCCGCAATGACAGGGGAGGGGTTGGTGTGTTGCTTAATTGTCCTTGTCATTTCTTGGTGCTGTTGCTTGTCTTCTGAAATCGCCCTTGGCACTTTATTCGAAATCTAGCACGGAGTTTACCAGTGGCCCTGAGAGTGACAAGGATGACTGGGACTTTTTGGGGCTTTTTCTTAACTTCTGGGGCCCTTTCTTATCCACTCTATGATCTGGTATTATAAACTTGATAGCTTAGCCTACACTTCCAGGTACAATCATCGGCTCATCTGCGGTTTCGGAGGCTCCCAGGTTCGTATTGATGGAAAATTTTATGGACACACCTGGTGATGAGCCCCTCAGCTTGAAAAGTACAGGTAGACTTACTTCAAAGCGGCCTTGGAGCTACTGCAAGAATTCCTTCTTCAATTCAAATTTACTCCTACCTCACTCGGGTGCTATATATATACGCTCATTATTTCTTTTCTAATTTATTATTCTGTTGGCAGCATAGGTGTAATTCTACTTTGAACATTCAAGATGGCTCGACTTTCAAGCGTCCTCAGCCTTGCGACTATTGCCGTCTCCCTTGTCTCAGCGGCACCTGCACCAGCGCCTACTGCCGCTCCTGACTTGTCAAAGAGAGCAACTTGTACTTTCTCCGGATCTTCTGGCGCATCCCAGGTATCCAAGTCTAAGGCTGCCTGTGCTACCATTGTCCTGGATTCTGTTGCTGTTCCTGCTGGAGAGACCCTTGACTTAACCAAGCTTACGACTGGAACTCATGTAAGTCATTATTCCCAATGCCTCACTTTATGGCCATAAACTAAAATGTCCACAGGTCATCTTCCAGGGTACCACTACCTTCGGCTACGAAGAGTGGAGCGGGCCTTTGGTCTCTGTCTCAGGAACTTCCATCACTGTCACCGGTGCCAGTGGATCTGTCCTTGATGGAAATGGAGCCAGATGGTGGGACGGAAAGGGATCCAACGGCGGGAAGACAAAGCCCAAGTTCTTCTACGCCCACTCTCTAACAAAATCCTCCATCTCCGGCCTCACCTTCAAGGATTCCCCCGTTCAACTAATGAGCATCAACGGTGCCACCACCCTCACCGTTGATAAGGTTACAATGAACAACCAAAATGGCGTCTCCCTTGGCCACAACACCGACGCCTTCGACGTGGGCTCCTCGACCGACGTAACCATCTCCAGCGCAAACATTCTGAACCAAGACGACTGTCTCGCTATAAACTCCGGCACAAACATCGGCTTCACGGGAGGAGTCTGCGACGGCGGCCACGGCCTCAGCATCGGATCTGTCGGCGGCCGCTCTGACAACACAGTCAACGGAGTGACCGTATCCGGTTCCACCATCAAGAACTCCCAGAACGGTGTGCGCATCAAGACCGTCTACGATGCTACGGGATCCGTCAACGGCGTTACCTACCAGGATATCACTCTCTCCGGCATCACGAAATACGGCATCGTTATTGAACAGGATTACGAGAATGGCAGCCCTACTGGAACACCCACGACCGGTGTGCCGATCACTGGTCTTACGGTCTCAAATGTCCACGGTACAGTGTCGAGCTCCGGTACTAATGTCTATATTCTTTGCGGAAAGGGATCGTGCTCGGGATGGACGTGGAATAAGGTTGCTATTACTGGCGGCAAGACAAGCTCTGCTTGCTCGAATATTCCTTCTGGAGCTTCTTGCTAGAAGGCAAATGGGATTAATCCTGGAAGAACTGGGAATCCGGAACCGAGGGGTTTGAACGCTGGCACTTGCTTACTTTCTTGTTACATATTCTATTGTTGCTTCACTCAGCTGAAGTGTTTGTATATATCTAGCAATATTAATTGCTACTATCTACAGGATCCATTGTTCCAAATATGCTGAATTTCCAGGCAACGTGATGAGAATTGGAAATAGTACCGATTCATATAATACTCGCAATTGAATATAGCTCCTAAGATGCAAACAAGGGTATCTATAGCAAAACCTGCCTCTACATCCTCGCAACAGGGTATCCGTTTAAGAAAGTCCATCTCTAGCAAACAATAATCTCATCCATGAAACATATATCAGCTATATGTTGTTCCCGGTAGCAATAGTAAATTAAGAATCAAATTTTAAGCCCGCATACTTCGTCTGGAGCAACCTCTCCAATACTCCACCATCGGCACAGAAATGTGCAATATTGAGCGCCTTGCTTGCCCAGTTCTTGCAACCTTCGTCGTTGCCACCACAGTAAAGATCAACGGCATGATTAAATGCTTTACTTGCGATCCAGTCCAACTCCGCGGTGGGATAGGGTTGTTCTGTCTACAGATACGTTAATTTCGAGCTTGAAGTACAGAGAGACACGGTGGAGAACACACATCCCGAGCCTCTGCGGCGTGGTCTCGCACTTGTTCAAGCAATTGCTCTGCAATTTCAATGTTGTCGGAGATAGCAACCTGGAACAGGCACCGCATGTACCTGGCAAGCATATCCATATCCAAGCTTTCGAGGCTCCAAGCAGCATTGATAACTTTTTTCAACGTGCCGACAAGAACTGCGACCAATCAGTATTAGCCAAGACAATTTTCTTATGACTTACCTTGTGTTGGAGGCCCTGCAGAAAGGATGCAGTCGGCCATCACCTCATAGGCACGCATACTCTTACAAATATCGGCTTGATTAATCACTATAGCAAGGTCTTCCCAAGCTTTCAATTGACAGGCCGCTTCGAAGTCAAATGCCAAGAGTACCGAGAGCTTTTGTAGCAGATCCCGAGCGGGTTCTTCCTCCATATTCTCCAGCTTGTCTTGTAGTAGTTTGTCGAAACTCTTGACGTGTTTTCGTAGGATGAGATAGTATTGTAACTGCTTCTCGATGTTATCTTCACCCCGCGCCAAGACAACAAGAGCTGTCCCTGCTGAGAACTCGCAGAACATTCTTCTCAGCGACAAGTCTTCAGCTGTTTGTTCGTTGATATCCTTTGGAAATTGGTCAATGAAGGTGATACAGCAGGTGAACATCCTCAACGTGAAACGCGGAGCCCAGGTTGATATATGTTTAATGGCAAAATTGTACGAATTCTTCGAATACCAATTCAACTCGGAAATTGACCAAAGTGCGTCTGATTTTTGGGCGCCACTCCAAGTTTTTTTCACCGAAATTACAGCTGTTTAAGATTCAGTATTGTGTGCCAGCGCCTGAAGGAAGCTATTACCTCCTTCGAAAAGTTTACATAATTTTTCAATGATAGCTTCAGCTTCGGATGAACCGTCAATAGCCTTCGACTCACCAAGTAAGGACTCAGTGAGGCCGATGGTGATTCGAAGCAGTGACGGTAAGTGAATGGCTGAGGGAGTCCCGTAGTCATACTTCTCCAGGACGAGTTGAAGAGCTGCCAGCAGCGTCACTTTGCTGCCCACCTCCTTAGCGTCTAGACAACAAGCATACAGGAGAGTAGGGTCTTTCGAAGACATTGAACTTATTATATGAAGGCTATCAGCGGCAAGCTCGAATTCTCCGGAGCGTAGGGCGATCTTGAACATCAGAAACCTGGTCATAGGTTCGTTTTGAGATGCGGTTGGCATGTGTCCGAAGATTTCTCTAGCGCTATTAACGTCTTGTCTAGCCAACGCACATAGTAGGAGCTTTCTGTATATAGAGTCTTGGGTTAGCTGTTACTACTTTGCGCTGTTAAGGACGAAGTACCAACCTCGATATTCGGGCCATGTTGAGCTCTCCTGACTTCTCGAATATCTGATGCATTGCCAGATGACACCATTTCTCGGCAATGTTGTACTGCGCCTGAGCATAGTTTGACTCGATTCGTTTCCATAGGAGCTGTTTAAGATTAGATTCAAAGTAAAAAAGTCAAAGAGATGGCGCACTAACCGTGTGCGCCGCCAAGGTAGCCCCAGCGCTGACTGGTTGACGGACATTTGATGTGACCATTGAAAAGAACTCATCAAGAGACTGCAAGGCTTCTGGACTATCTCTCTGGCTGATACTAATCCATAGTCGAGTAATCAAAACCTTCTCAATCCAGTCGTCCCGATCCACTTTCAATACTCTCAGCCTCATGAGATCCTCCAAGGCTTTTGAGGCAAGGCTTGGGCTCTTGTCGTTCAATTTCCGGATATGAAACATGATCAAACTGAAATTACAATCCGTCAATATCAATACCCTTGTCATCCTTTGTACGACATCGCTGTATGTGTTGCTGTCAAATGACTCGATTGTATCTGCAGATAGTAACTCTAATTTCAGCAACAGAACGATCAATCTGTCCCCAAGTTCATTTTCCAGGAGATCGACAAGGGCGCGTGCTTTTTCTAATGAAGAGTTTTCTTGCAATTCCAGTAATGCCTTGACGGTCGACTGAATTATCGATATACGAAGTTCGCTGGCATCGGTACTGAGTTTTTCGAGTCCTTGACCGTCTAAAACCTCGTAAGCTCGCTCCAACCACTTGACCGCCAGAGGATATTGTTGAGACTCCAGTAGATCCTTCCCCATCTCGTAAAGAATGTCTGCTAAGCTTTCTGCTGTGTGCGGGTCGAGGATCCTTTCCAAGGACTTTGAGGTCTTGTACATGTGCTCTGCAATATCGAATTGCTTCTGATGCCAGGCCTGGATCTAAAATCAACATTGTGAATATCTAGAGGATTGCATACTGCGTACCAAAGCTGTTCGAAGAACGAAGTATTCTGCTCGTAGTCTCTCGCGGTCTTCGTGATCATCCGGAGTGGGTTCTGTCAGAGTATGCCTAAGTGCCTCTTCATATTTGGCAACAATTTCGAGAACTTTCAAACAAAGCTGAGCATCTTTCCTCTCTATCTTTGGGTTAGCTAGAACATTCTTATGGGTGGCATCGCATACCTAAGGATGACTTTGCCGCCTTGATCCCAATCTTTATTATTCTCAAAATGTTGCCAGGCGTTCCCTTTCCATTTTCATGTGCGCAGTTTAAGAGAAGAAAGGCAAAGACACGCGCACTGATGATGATGGTGGGTACACCTTCCGGGTTTTCCGGATCATGATCTCGTCGCAACCTCGTGCACAGATTCCAGAGATGTGTGCCAGCGCTATCGATCTCCTCACACTTTGCGGCAGCAGCAGTGCCGAGACTTGCAGGAAAGGTAGATATGTGTTTCTCGGTGTCGTCGAGCAGGGTGCCGGTGGTTCTCGACGATGCGGCGGCAGGGAGTTGGCTTCCCAAGTCGGCTGCAAAGGCTGGCACAGATGTTAGCTGGAAATTTGTCTGGCTGGGAAGACAAAATACCTAGAATACTTCGAATCCGCTTGCCCTTGTCGTTACGAACGGTTTGTCCTCCTGCCATTGTTTTGTCGCGGAAGGTCCGACGCTTACGATTTGCTTTTCCGCGTTTGCCAATTCCCAGGGGAGAGGAGAAATACCTTGAAGAGCCCAGGGAAGAGAACCCCGGGGATTGATTAAGGTGTGGAGTTCAGGGCGTCGTCATCTGGTCACCTTCCGTTCAGGATGTGGAAGATTTGGCGTCGCCTTCGCGCGTTGGGCAAGCGAACTGGATGGGAAAGAGGTCACAGGGCAATCTAATTGCAAACATTCGTGAATCAAGAAGAGACGTTCGACAGGTAACGAAAAAGAAGTCGTACCGAGGGACGAAAGGTGAGGTTAGATATTTCCTCGAATAAAAGAAGAGAATTATAGCACGTGACCAGTATTCACTCTGAGTCTTCCTTTCACTATCATCCAATGCACGTATTGACTAGTCGCACTTTCAAATAGGTACTATAAACTTCGAAACATATACATAGACAGACATGTTATGGGATCGGGATCAGAGGTAGGGATATGTTTTCCGGACAGCTGAGAAGCAAAATAGACCAGACGGTTGAGTACACGGAATCGATCTGAAATCTCGGACAAGGAGTCAGCGGATTGGTATGGCGAGACACTAATCGCCCAGCCAACTGTATATTCTTTCATGCTTGGAATTTTCAAGAAGAGAAAGCGGAAAGATGTAAAAGCAGAGTAGCGTGCCAAAAGGATCTTCTCTATGGGGATATCTAGCCAAAGCGGATGTACACAGCTACAAGTTTAGACGCCAAACCTATGCCAACGCCGTCCACTTCGCATAACTTTTATGTACTTCAACCCAAAGCCCTAGTATCTACTCGAATTGGCCAGTAGACTTAATGCTTTAGTGGCTCCTGTGGTAGGAAATTCCCAACAATCAAAGAGGGTCTATACAAATTCTGGTCAGTATTCGGAAAGGAGGAGCAGGAGGGAGCACGCACATCTTATGGTCGTCTCGTCTTATCGTAAATGAAAAGCAGCATTTAATCGTCGGGTCTTTGGACTGGTCGTCTGGATTCTTCAGAGAACAGCTGGTCAAGAGTGCCTTCTGGTTCTGGTCGAAAGCTATAGCCCCGAATTTCTCCCAGTAGTTGACCATAGATTCTTCCGACAGTATTTCGTGCAAGGCAATCTTTCCCTGGCGTAATTTTTAGCAGTGATTTGGACTAATGCAATTTTAGGTCGCTTACATCTCTTAGTTTCTCTATGGGCACATGTATAAGCTCTGCCATCTCCTTATTGCCTCTAAAAATCTCCCCAGTCCGTCTCCAGCAACACGCAGGTATGGCCATGCTCGCAAACACTCTGTCGTACTCCATGAGGCTGCGCTCGAACCACATCTCTACATATATCAATTCGATGTCTGTCAAAGCCTGGACCTTTTCTCTAAATTTTGGCCTGAAACGATCCAACTGACGGAGGATTTTTTGCTTCGATACTGGTTGGATGTGACCGTCCATGTATGCTGATAGCCGTACATAGCCCTTGACATAATTGAACGGCTTTAGCATCCCAGCGTCATACTTTGCTTTGAGAAGTCGTTGCATCCTTTCCTCAGGGGCATCGTTCCCAGTGGGATCAGCGGCTTGAAGGTAGTATTCTCGTGCTTTATCAGTTGGTATAACACTGGCTGGCCGTGATATCGAACTGCCTTGAGCATTGTTCGGAGCTCCCAGACTCATCGTTTGTTGGACTCCACTCGTATTGTTCAGCCCCCCTGGCAACATAGCACCGGATTGGTCCGTGTAAAAGTTCGACGAATCTTCAGGAAGTAAAGCGCCGTCGTCGAGCAGACTGTTGTTCAAGAAGTCGTTCAGGAGGTTGTACTCGTTCGTGACCTCCGGAGCATTGAACATATAAGAGGGATGGTAGTTATGCATATCTTGGAATTGATTCTGTGACCCAAGCCAGTCGTTCGAATATCCGACAACTGTGCACCATTAGTAGCTGAAAAACCCGGCTCAGGGTTGCCGGGAGCGAGCATACGTTGATTGCCACTGCTGTTGAGAGCATTTGCCTGAATCCCCGAAACAGGTGACGGTTGAACGAGTTGAAGAGGAGCGCTTTGGGAGAGTGCTGACGTCCCTAGTGTAAGGTTACTTTCCTCCGAAGTATCTTGGGATGGCTCGACTGAAGTGTTGATGCCACCGTCTATGCTCGTCTGCGGTTGATCCGGTGCCGTGTCATCGTCCTCCGGGGCAGAGTTGCTATGCTGCCTCTTGGATTTCTTCGTGGCCGATTCCGGTTCGCGGGGCTCATCGTGGCAAAGGTGCCCAATATTTCGCTTTATACAGCGGGCACATGGGCGTTCCTGTGCAACGGAAAGAAGTTAGTCATAGAACACTGCGTATCACGAGTGGCTGCATATATTGGAAAGGTGGTCGTACCAAATCGCATGTCATATGCTAGGGAGGTACGAAGTCGAATTAGCTGCTGCCAAACAACCTACGCGTAGGTGCATCCTCCCAGGAACCCCCCTTGTAGTTCGAGCCAATGCAGTACTTACAGATCGTCGACAATATACACAAGCTGCAGGAACACGTTCCAAGGTCAGCAATTGTTGCGACTGTTTCAGAGGGGCAATTGCATCGGGCTGGGCTTTCTGGACCTGCTTGACGTACCATGATTCACCTTGCGCCGCTTCTTGCTGGTACTTCCACTGCCACTGGTACCGGCGCCCTTGCCAGAACCTGAGCCCGAGGCTGGCGGGGAGCCCTCTGGCTTCGTATCCTCCCCATTGCTGGCTCCATTCTGGTCCATGGCATCGGAGAATATGTTTCAAGAGCTTCCATCGGGTTGCGACGTTGCGCTCTCGTTGTCTGGACCGGAAAAGATCTCGTGCCCACGTATCTGAGCTCTGCGAACCTAGTCCTTGTCAGTAGAGCGTTTGCGTGCGACACGAGAAGCAGGCCTTACCACACGCCGTTTCAACCGGCGATCGGAGGCGCAGTAGGGCTCGTGGTGTTGATTGCTTGTTTAGAGGCAAGAAGTGCTGTAAGAATGGCGGGGCGGAAACTAGTTCTAGCTGCGAAGCCGAGAATCAATCTCCAGGCCAGGGTCCTCCGCCCAGGTACGAAGGTACATATGCAGCGGTCTCAAAACGGATAGATTATCATGTGACAGTAATGGGGGTATCATTATTGAGAGATGCAGTATGTATCATGAAGTCTAAAAGAAAGCCATTGAATCGTTTGAGGCTGATGCGAGTCACATCAGATATTCAGGCCCAGAACTCCTCCATTCGGCAATCCATTACCGCGAACCTCACCTAGTTGAGTCCCAAAACCACTTCCTCATAACTTGAACCATCTAAATGGTCGAAGAGTGTGGCTTGCACAGCTGCCTTGCTTTTTGCTATTACCTCATTGACCCCCTCGACTTGCTTCAAATTGCCCTGCATGCTCTCCATGTGACCTTCAATGCCCTGAACAATGTCCTGTAGAGTATCATCCCCCAATATCTGAACCCTGGTTAGCTTTCGAAAAAGGGTATGGAGGACTTTAAAGTGACTTACGCCTGATACCGGAACTCCCGAGCGCTGGGTAAAACTGGAGTCCTCTTCATCCACCACTGAGCCTTCCGACTGAAGCACTGGATGAAGCTTTCTCTCCGCTTGTTTCCTCGAAGAAGCTGCAGCCTTTGCGTTTGCCTCTAGCTTTGCCAAAGTAGCTTTATCCGACTCCAGCCAATCTGTTTCCTTCCTCAACTCGTCCTCTAAAAGTTCATTGGCATGCAGCGTAGGAGTAAGTTGAGATTCCAACGTCCTGATATGGTCGATGATCTTCTCGAAATCGAAATCGTCCTCTCGTTGTGGGCGTGTGCTCGGTGGAAACGGAAGTCCTTTTGTGATCATGCGAAGAAGCTTGTGTGAGGCCATCTTCATGGAAGAACTTGCTTGGGCTCGTTTTTGTTCCTCTTTGAGACGTGCCAATACCGGCCTTTGAACGTCGATCAATAGATCTGAAATATACTCAATGGATCTAGATGTTAATGGTTCCCATTTCGCCTCGATGGTGTGCGTAGAGATGTTACGTGTTAGTGTGGCTAGGTGTTGATATTTTAGTGGTTTTTCCTTTCGTTGCTTCTCTACCTCTTGATCCGCAGCTGTTTCGTCAATCCGACGACGTTTGGCGTGGGGAGCGTGATCCGTCGATTCTACCAGAAAGGCATCAGCATTAAAACACATAAATCCAGAGCTTGATTTTCTTACTCTCCATTGATTTGCGCCTTTTGTCCAGCGCATCGGCATTGGACGCCCACCTAGCCTTTGTCCCATTGGATTTGACAGAACCAGAGATCTTTGAAGGACCCGAACTTACTTCTTCGCCATTCTTCTGTTTGGATTTCGCGGCTACCTGATTAGGTTTTGGAGGACGTCCACGCGCTTTCCCAAATGCCGATGTTGCACTCTCGACGCCGATAACCTCACCGGAAGGGCGACCGCGTTTCCTCTTGACCTCCTTAGCCAAGTCGACCCGAGCCTGTTCTTCGCGCTCGGCATCCGACCGCCGGGATCGCCTTCTCCCTCTGTGTTCTTCACCGTCATCAGCAACGGCAGAAGATTGGCTAAGCTTCTTCTTTACAGCCTTCTCTCCATTCGGCTTCTCAACACGAGACTCCTTTTCTACATGACTTGCAGAAGGGCGTCCACGTTTACTTTTGGACCCATCTTCAGTTGCTTGTTTTTTAACTTCCCCAACTTCTGCCTCAGTATTCGAGAAATGACCGCGCCTCCCTTCTTTAGTAGCTTTGGCTGGCTCATCGATTTCCGGCGCTTGCGATGCAGATGGTCTACCGCGCTTCTTAGGCGTTCCTTGAGGGGATCTCAGTTCTTCTCCTTGTGAAACAGCGGGCCTGCCCCTTCTCATCTTCCCCGCGTTCTCTATATCGTCCTGCGCATCAGATACACGAGCGCGTCTTACAGGCTTGACCGTATCTCCCCGTCCAGACTCAGGGGCTTTCCCTCGATTCGCAGCGGAAGGCGCATCTTGAATCGCTCGATTTGCCGGGAGTTCAGCAGCCTCACTAGAAGAGGCAGAAACTTCTTGTAATTGCGAGGTCGAAGGGCTCGCTGCCCACCAATCTGAAGGTCGCGAACGCTTTCGTTTTAATCCTTCTCGTTCCGGCGCCTGGGATATTGTCAGATCTCCATAATCAAGTGAAAGTAATATACATACTTCCGGTAATCCTTTCTGAACCGGTGCCTTTGGAGCTTTCGGGGCTTTCGAAGCAGGGCGAGGAGCTTGTACAGACGCAGGCTTATCGTTTTGCGGAGGGGTCGATGTTGACGCTGCAGGACTCGCCGCCCACCAGTCTGAGGGGCGAGAACGCTTCCTTTTCAGTACTTCTGGTTCTGGCGCCTTCGAGATATTAGAGGCTGCTTTCAATCGTTGGGCTGTATGCTCTTACCATGTTTGTTGTGTTGTTGATTCTGGAGCTTGAAATCGGTTCGAGTCGCGTAATTGAGGTAGACGCGACAGCCCACCAGAGGCCCCACGTGATTGGGCTAGGGATACCTAGGTAGTTAAGTAGTCCTATATGGGGAACATTGAGTTGGACGTGTTATGATTGAATCTGAACGGGATTAGGAATTCCAAGGCTTGATATCAATCTTAAATCGGAAGTGTGGCCTTAGCAAATAATGGACTTGGTTACGACTTCCTTGTCACCGGAAGCCTGCACTTTCATCAGAATTGATTTAGGAGCCGACCCGGGAACTTGGATCTTTTGATTCCAATCCTTTGATTCCAGATCAAATAGTGCATCTATTTACAGGGTATACAATTGCGAAATGACCCCTATTATTCCATCCAACGCCGTGAAATGCCCGCTAAAAGTAGCCCCAACCCCATACCAGACTTTATTTCACCTTGCTCATAATTGTCTCTAAGCCTCTCTGTACATCAATCTGCGCTGCTTTCGCCTTGACAGCATTCAACAAACTCCTATCAAAGTCGTCTCTTGCCCTTAGCACAGCTTCTACCCAGCTAAGCTGCAAATCCCAATACTCGCTCTTAAAGTTTGCAAAAACATCCGGAACAACGGACTTGTCGGCATCGATAAGTTCGAAGAAGTTTTCAGTGACTCTCCATTTCTGTTTGATGGTATCGGCCACTTCCGGACTTAGGTATTTATCGTTCTCGAAGAATTCGAAGGCGGTTTGAACGTCGTTGAATATTTTGTCTTTATACGGCTCCTGACGCTTGAACTTTGCGCCCTTGTTCTTGACGCTCGATAGGTAGCGAATGAGGAGCTCATCTGCAAGTTCCTCGATGAAGATTTCCAGTAGCGAATGGTGCAGGACAGACTTGTAGTCGCCAACATATTCCTCGAATGTGACAACCATCTGTCTGATAGCCTGCGTTGAGTACCATTTTGCCGTGAAGAAGTCAGGCATCACAGCTCTGAAGTCCACGGCAAAGATAAGTTGTGCGAACTTGGCAATGCAGTGTGTACTTAGATCCACGTAACCGTCTCGGAGGTTTGAAATCTCCTCATCTGCACGTTCGAGGTACTGAGGTGAGACCAAAGGCTCGAATTTCTGTCGGAAACTTGTGAGATATGCAAAGCGACCTTCTTCTTCATTGTCATCAATGCAGGCAATCTGGTCGTTCGCGGTAGCAACAAGCCAGTCCTGGAGAGGTTGGAAGCCTTCCAGCTCCGGGACATTTCCGGAATACCTAGCAGCTTCATCGTCAAGCATTCTCTGCCAACCTTGTTGCCGACTCTTAAGTCGTAGAATCATGGCATCCACCACACCCTCAGCAACATCCAACCTTCCAGAATTAGAGGCGCCATCAAGTTGCTCTCTCAGCATACGCCACATGTCGACCAGATTCTTTGTCCGGAAGTAGCCATACTCATCAGCATCCAGGTTGGAGCCATCCACATTCCTCTCGGCGAAATCTTTCTTCTCGGTCGCAAATATCCTGTCAAGCCATTGATCAAGGTATTTGATGATCAAGTTCCTGAAATCCCTAACCATCTCAGTCTCTCTTCCATCTATGACGTGCGGTAATAGTTCGTCTTGCTTGAATCCGAGCTTCGCCATCTTCATGTAGTACTTCTCTGGCCAATTGAGGATGGCCAACATATGCTTGGACTCTGTTTCCGGGTCATCGATCATACCAATGAGGAAGTCGTGCATAAGCTTGTGATAAATCTTGCCATAAGTCTGGAATATCTTCCATTTCTTCGGCATGAGTGGAACCATACCCTGCTTGACGGCATTCAAGTCATTGAAGAACCATTTGAGCTGCTTCTCCAATCTCGAAGCATCCTCCAAGAAAGCCTGTTTCGTGTCGAGAACTTGCTCATCGGCGTGTATTTGTATGGCCTGCAAGAACTTCTCTTTATACCCCCTCGTCTTCTTCGCTCCATCCGTGATGCTTTGAAACCTGGCCGCCATCTCTTTATGGTCCTTGAGGGCTTCCTGCAAAGCTTTCACCCTTTTATCACTCTTCTCTTCTGCTTCAATAACCACCGCAAACCGCACAACCAACCCATTATTTCCACTAACAATCACATTAATGAGATTCAATGCAATCTTCCCAATATGCTCGTCGAACCAATCTACAGTCTCGTCCAGCCTCGCAAAGTAATCCTCCAATGTACTCTGCAAACTCTGATCATCCGCCCTCAGTATCTGCTCCATAGCATCATCCCTAATATTCCTCAACTGCGTCAACTCATAATGCACCGGCAGCAGATTCGGCATCTCATCCTCATCCCTATCATCCTCCGTCAACATAACCTCGACCTGGCCCAGGCGATCATTAAACGAATCCAGATTCTTCCTCATGGTTTCCACAGCGCTGAAATTCCTATGCGTCTGCGACACTAGATTGATATTCGGGAAATCTCTAATCATGTTCTGCGCCTCCGCGCATAGCTTGTCAATCTTCATCATCTCGTCTTTGATAAGCTGCACCGTCCGCTGGCCATCCGTAATCCCATTCATGCCAGACTGCGTAATTTCCAATTGCTCTTTCAGCCCGCTGCGCAGCTGCGAATCGACGGCCCCCTTCTTGCGTGTGTACTCGAGTTTCATGGCGGGGATTTTGTCCAGGTCGTCCGGGTGCCGGAGCAGCTCGGCCAGCTTGACCGTCGAGCTGTCCATCGTCATGCTGGTTGCAAGAATCTGCGATTTCGAATTTCGTGGTTCATACCATACTGTGGGAAAGATAGTTTGAGTAAGACGTCGGAATCTGGAGCTGGGGGTTCTAGCGCTCCCGCCTCGGATCGCTTCCGAAGAATTTCAACCTCGCGACATTCAAAGCTTCATCTGCGCCAACGATCAAGAGGCCTCATCACAAAACAGGTAATTGTACTCGCTCAATACCCTCGATACTTTTACTAAATGGTATATTCTAGCCACGATGTCATTCTTCCGCATAACCCTCACGCGCTCCGGCATTGGCATGCCCAAACGAACACAAGGCGTGCTCAAAGCCCTAGGTCTACGACATCGTATGGCCACAGTCTTCTACCCTGTCACGCCCGAAGTTGCTGGTCAGATTATGAGAGTTAAGGAGCTGGTTACGGTGCAAGAGGTGGATAAGGCGTTGACGAAGGAGGAGTTGAAGGCGGAGAGGAAGCCAGATCCGGGGTTTTACTTGGAGAAGGCGGCGCAGAGGTGACGATGGGATGCGAGGGAATGATGTTTACGGGGGTGAGAAGAAGCCGAAGGCTATTGACGAAGAACAGACGGCTATGGTGGATGTTTGACCTGGTTCAAGCATGGACTGGAAATGAGGCACGTCACAATGAAGCTGTTGGCAGTTTTTCCTCGAATTGGGCGTTCTCTCGTCTGGGAGTCGCTGGCAAAGAGCAAACCATTTGGAGTTTCGGTTTATATGTATCAAAGCTGTAACATACACGCGATCACGGGAGGAGAATAGATGAGAACCATCTAGTTAGATACTGTACAATACAAGGACAAGTCCATACCGCAATCCTAGAATCCAGAGAAACTACTTCCAAAATGAATACCACAAATCCAATAACCTACCATATGGAAAGCCAAACCCCCAAAGCAAGACTCCGCCGTGGAATCCGAGCCGTCGATTACACCAAAGATCCCCGAGTTCTTCTGGCAATGCGACAACGATGAATCATTCAAAGACGACACCCCTTGTTCAAGGAACTTATGGATGGTCGAGGATTGGTTCTTTGGAATCGCTCTTCTCAAATGTCACAATCTCGACTATACAGGCAAGGAACGGTCGCAGTATTATAGACAAGATTCGCTAGTGGAGGAAGTACGGATTCGACTAGAGTCTTTGGATAAATCAGTAACATGGCTGGTCGAAAGACACAGTTACGCAGTGAAGACGGAGATGCATGAAAGTTTGATTAGTACAATGCTTAAGTAGAATACATCAGGGAAATACTATGATCCAGTGATCCCCCGAAAAACAACGTCGAAGTAAAAGCACAACCAGGCTAGAGACTTTGTTGCCAATTCCAGTCCCCGTGACAGAAACTTCGCAACCAGTATCCCAGCGCTTGAAGAAACCAGATACCCCATATGCCATGGTCATGTAGAAGCCTCTTGGCTGATACCATTCTCCACAGTGCAAACTCAGACCATTGACTCCATGCTCCAGAATATGCTGCAACCAAGATAATCTAATTGCCACCACGCGCCTTCTCAACATAGTCCGCACCCGGCGTCTCATATTCCTTGACAAAGTATTTTTCGGCATTCTTGCCAAGCCAGGTGGTCAACTTCATGAGCTCCTCACGAAGACGGTTGACAGACTGCTGGTCCATGTTTGTCTGCGCAATTAATTCAGGAAGAGAAACTGTGAAGTCTTAGTACACACCCTAGGGTAGACTAGTGAGTTGAAACATACCAAGAAGACGGCACAAGTGCTCGGCTCCATAAGTGTCAATAGCACTCTTTCCTGCAAGTTCACCTTGGCTACCACCCCAAGCACTACGAACCTCAGTATACTGAGCACGCTCAAATCTACATAGTAAGTTAGTCTTAGTAGAGAGTAGTGGTTATGATCTTACCTGTACAGAAGGATTCGACCGAGACATTTTTCAAAGTACTCCCGCAAGCCCCCAACCACTTCCTCCAAGATATCTGCATTAGGGCTGCCTGGGATGCGTCTCGCTGCTTCGTGGGCGGAGTAATCGTCGAGAATCTGACTGACTGAGTGAGCACTCGGCAGTGGAACAAGTTGTTGGTTTTTGGTAACATTCTCCCAATCGTCAACCAGGATTGCCTTTACATGGTCAGGAATATGGAGCTGGATTGAGGGCCGGGCGTGAAAGGTGTCTTCCTGGTTATTGTCAGATGCTTCTTCGGCCTCTTGAATCTTCTTGTGGTCAAATTCTTTTTCGAAAATTGTCCTTCCGGTTCTCTTTGGAAGCATAGGAAAGAGCGGCATCAGAGGTGTAGAATTCTCCAACTCATTCGACTCCTCCAACTCTGGAGAAGGTGGTGGGGGCGTCAGGGGTGACCCAGAAGAGCTGATGGATTCTCTCGACGCTTTGGCGCCTTTTCTTGCTTTCGCAGGTTTGGAGGACTTCCAATGATCTCTGGAGCGGGGTTCGTCACTTGAGGAACCTTTAATTCTCCACGGCCGTGGTGGCTGTTCGTCAAAGATGATGCCAGCAATTGGTGATACAATGCCAGGCGCCATGCCATTGTAGTAGCGCCATACGGCAGCGGTGTCGGTCTTGTTGATGATATGTTGTTGAAGTTTCGGATGATGTTTCTCTTTGGTGACGGGAGTTTTCTTTGCCGCGAATTGGTTGTAGAAGTCGCGGTTCTTGAGCTGACCATTATAGATGTAACTATGGTTGTCACTCGGCGGAAGTCTAAGCATGTGGTCCGGTGCGAGTAACTCATTGTTCATGAGCACTCTCTTCACGTCCCATTCACTGCTTCCAGGTACGCTCCACTCTGGGGCTGCGGCCTTGGACCTCCTAGTAGTCACGCCGGCCTTGGCCTTGGTGTCGGCGCGGCTTATACGCTTCTTTGGAGGGGAAGCAGATCTATCCTCTTCCAGAGGCTGGGAGGGAAAACGAATGTGAGCAAAGACGTTGTCAAGCGTTTTAACGGGCACAACTTACACGTTTCAATGTAGACTGACTAGGTAACTTATACCTAGGAGGCTCGATCGTTGCATCAGAATCACCTGCATCAGGTTCCTCAGGGGGCGGGCTCAGGGATGAAAGCGGGGATTCCGGGGAGGGCAAATGAACCGGTGGTGTGAAATTCGAGTACGGGGAAGCATACGGTGTGACGTCGGTTGTAGACATGGCTCACGTGAAAGTTCTTTCTAAGTGGAGGAGTCGCGTCGCGCGAGATGTAAAGATAGTATGCATCGAGGTGGAGATGTGGTGGTTGAATATTGTGGTCGGTGTTGAAGATGTGGTTGTAAATTTAAGAAGGTTGAAGGAGGTGCGGTCCAAAAGCGATCAAGCGAAAAGTGTCCGCAAGCCGATGCCCAAACAATGAACACAATGAAAACAGCGGAAAACAATTACACAAAGAAAAGAAGACGATTACTCACTGGTTCCAATTCATAATCCCGACCTCTCCTTGGTCCTCTTCCGCCTTGTGCAGCAGCTGAAGTATGACGCTCCTCGCTGCCGCGTTGCGAGCTGAAGTCGGAGCCGTTTGGCTTGCCTCCCTTCTTTGCAGACTTGGGGCCCTTTGCTTGCTGGATGGCTTTCATCTGCGTATGAAGCTGCGCAGCAAGCTCTTTGTTCTCATCTGTGAACTTTCTCACACGGTCTTGGGGAACCCAATCGTCCCACTGTAGTTTCGTCACATGGTCAGGAAGGTTCTCTAAAGGCTTCAAGGGAGGACGCATTTTGGGGGAATCTGCACCGAGGAGTTGCGAAAACGCGGGGGTGGAATTCATGGGGAAATCAAATTCGGATGATGGGAGGGGTTTTCATCGCTCGATGGGTGAGCTTTCTCAACGTTGAAGTGATGACTTCCCTGTGCCTCGCTCTTTCCAACTTTGGAAGAACTCGCCCATACGGGGCCTATATTTGCAAATGACAAGACTGCAAATGTGACAGGGGTACGTACGGTGTTTTTCCATCCCTTGTAATGGATTTTGAACTGCCAAGAATGGTTGTCCTTCTCGTCTTGTTGTCGTGAATCCAGCACCTTCGCCTCGTACAGCATGTCAAGGTGGAAGCAGAGAACTCTCTCGTCCTTGGAGAAAGGGGGAGCCGCCGCAGCTGATCTTGAAGGAGCCATTTTTGTTTTCCGTTAAATACCAAGACCGGTTCGCTATTCCAAGATGGTTTTGTTTGTGAAGGCGGTCTATCCTTATATTTGGGCACGTGTTGTTGATGAGGAAGAAGGGAAGGCGGGATGCTGGGAGCGCAGTACTTGTAAGAGTTCGTCAAAACGCGCTTGGTCGCGTCTCCCCTGCGATTTCGTATCACCGCCCGCAATCAACACCACGAATGTCAACTCTGCTTTTCCTGACTTCAATTCTCCTCGGTTTGTTTCAGTGGAAGAGAAATTCTTCTAGATTTCAATGCGCTCTTGAATGCCGGCAAAGCCGACGCGCAGCGGTAGATATTTACGAAGGCGCATTACTCCTTCATTCCTTGGGCCAACAATTGCCTCCCGAGCTTTTGCCTCGATTTATCTCCACCAGGCGAAAGCTTCCCAGCATGGCGCCAACAGAATTAACAATTCTCTCGACGTTCCTCCTCCCGCCGGGGCCACTACCTCAGATCATCTCGCTCAAAGCCTTCACCGAGCTCTTCCCCCGCTCTCAGCAATCCTCACCCCAAATCAAAGCACTATACCGCGATCTACAACACCAGCGCGTCAAGATCACGGATGCAGTTGAGCGCAACATAGTTGCGGAAACCAAGAGGGGAATCCAGCAGCAGCGTGCCGTTGTTAAAGCGCGGAGACAGTCAGAAAAAGAGGAGCAGGACGACGAGGCCGACATCGAGCGGGCTGTAAGTACAGGACATTCGAGGGAAATTGCAATTGGGAACTGGGTGCTAATCTCATCTGTAGCTCTTTGGTCTTACATCTAATCTGCCATCCTCGAAATCGCACACATTAATGTCGATATTGCCTGAAATGTCGAGCGCCGCAGATGATATCGAGGAAGAGATCCGGAGGCTTGACGAAGAAGCAGAAACGCTGCTAGAAGAGATGAGAGGTACTGTTGGAGGATTGAGCGATCTACGATATGGACGGCTGGCAAATGGAGAGCTTCGAGAGCAAGTCCTCGAAGGCCTAGAAAGACTGGAAAGCTCTTGCGACAAGAGATGCATGAATTTTCACGATAGGGCATGATTTCATGGACATGGAATGAGGCGTTTTGATACCCCCGTTATGGAATTAAAATTGATCACTATTTGTTTGTAGAGCCTGACATAAACCTCCCAGAATCATTTCCCATTCCCATGTTCAATGCCCATTCATTAACATATCAATATCAGATTACTACAGAGAATTAGTTTCAATAAAATGTACCGTCGCCCGGAGGTGCACCTACCCTAGCAGCTGGTGCTGGCGCAGCGCCTCCAGCTCTTGGGTTGGGGCCAGCGGTTCTGTTGCTCCTAATCATCGTTAGTACCCATCCTTCTAAGAAAGGATCTCCAGACTTACATCATGGTTCGGCTGAGGAAAGAAATGCCAATCATGAACAACCAGCTCGGAACAACAGCGAAAACCCAGAAAACATAGCCGAGGGGCACAGCGACGCCGTACTTGGCGAGAGGGCCATCAAATGGGTGGAAGTAGCCTTCATAGAGAGGCTTGTCTTTGTATTCCTTGGAAGCAAGAAGATCAGTGAAGGTCTTCACACTGGTGGTGGTAGCGTTCAAGCTCTTTACGCGGATGTCAACTGGCGCGGGAGGTGTGGAGACCTCCATAATCCAGAGAGATGGGGGGCCAGCTCCCCAGCTGTTGCAGAGTACTGGCTGGTTGTCGCAATTGAGGTATGCGAGATGTGGCGCAGCTGGGTTGACGGACCAAAGAGCAGCAGTCTCGTTGAATGCGGTCTCTACACCAGTGCAGTGACCGAAGCAGGTCTTGTTTCCTCCAGTGACGAAAACCCACCACTCCTCGGGAGTTGTGCTTGCGGGCTTGACGCTTGAGCGGATGGTGTGTTCCCAGGTGTTAAGATCCAAGACCTTCAGAGTCTTGCCTCCAGCTTTGGCGGCCTGAGCATGAGCTGTGTGTGGCTTATTCGGGTTGGGGACGTAGGAGGAGATCTTGTCGAACCAGTACTGAGCTTGAGCTTTGGCCTGGTCGAGTGGGGTCTCTTGCTGCGCAGCAGCCGCAAGGAGCGGGAGAGCGAGGAGAGAAGCTGTAGAGAAGCGCATGATGGCGATTGTGGATGGCGTTGGGAAGTCGTGGAGACAAAGGTGGACGTGGAGGTAGAAGTAGGTGTTGCGGGAATAGGCTACAAAGCTCGCTGCTGATTGATGCGATGCGATGCGCTGGTGATAAGGCTGAAGGTAGCCTTAAACAAGATAGGGGTGACAAATGTCAAGGAATGAATTATGTACGAGGACGACAGAAAACAGCAAAAATTACAAGAAGTGTAATATTTGCAGGAGAGGAAGATGAAGATTGAAGAGCTGGAGCTGGAGGACTGGATGAGGCCAGATGTTGACGATGGGGAAGGGGCAGGAGAACTGCTAGGAAGCACACAGCAACGAACGACACACCGTGAAATTGCAGCGCTCACTTAGCAAGGTGCGGACAACGGCATCAGCCAATGAGACGGCGTTATTCTGCCACCCAAGACTAGCCCAATTCAGGGTCGCACTAGTTGTAATTTTGACCCACTTCCCGATAAGGTTTATCGAAACTTTTTTTTTCTGTGTTTGTGTGTATCGAGGTCCAAGTCCCAACGTCAAAGTCCGAAATATTGAAACAGCCAGGCGCAAGAGCTGCATCCCCCGCCGTCAAGATGTCTCTCGCCGAGAAGCTCGACAAGATCAGATCGCCCAAGCTGGAGGGACAACAACAGGTGAGAATCTTGCGAGATAAATCAATGTACAAAAACACTGCTCTACTGTTCTGTACTGACCGCAAATTCAGACACGAATTGTGCTGTCTAGTGTCGACGAGACCCTCAAAAGCCAAAAGGCTGAAGCGAATCCTACAGCATATTTCGCTATTCTTCTAGACCTCCTCCGACAAGCTACATCGAGTAATGGAGTCAAGAAAGATTTGGCGACCCCCGCGGTCTATTTATTAGACGTTGTTGCGCCCTATACCCCGCAAGCCCTCCTGCGATCGAAATTCTCCCAATTCGTCACCTATCTCGCACCAGCCCTGAACTTTCCCGAAGCCGATGCTCCCCTCCTTAGACCCTGCCTGGGATGTCTCGAAACGTTATTGCTTGCACAAGATTTGGCCTCATGGAAGCTTCCGCAGACGCAGATTGGTCCCCGCGGTGCTTTGGCTGGCCTTCTTGGTTTGGCTGTAGACCACAGACCCAAGATCAGGAAACGAGCACAGGACGCTATTGTAAAGGTCCTGAAAACTCCTCCACCAAGTCCGTCTTCAGATCATCCAGCTGCCGACATGTGCGCTGAGGCCGCTTTGAAGAGTCTAAGTGATCTGGCAGCTCAATCAATACAAGCAAAGAAACAGCAGAAGAAAGCTGGGCCGGTCGAAAATGAGCCAGGGTTAATACATGCCCTACATTTGGTAAAGACAGTGGCTTTGGCATCTGGTGGATGGCCAAGCAAGAAAATTGAAGAGTTGTGCGAGGTGCTCCTGAACATTTCAAAATCAAGTAACGAATATATGACTATGGCAGCTTTTGGGGTGTTTGAAATCATTTTCGAAGGCATGGCAAACGACGAAGCTTCGGCAAAACTTCCTCGACTTCTGGAAGTTATCTCGGAACTCCGACCTTCGCAGAACGATTCGCAGCTCTTGCCACCCTGGATAGCTGTCATTTCAAGGGGATACGACGTTTCCGCACAAATCGAGCCCGATGAGACTTTTCAGAAGCTCCCAGAATTATTTGGACTGATATCATCCTTCTTAACTTCTTCATCTCATAACATTCGAGTTTCGGCCTCAGAGTGTTTGATCTCATTTATGGCGAACTGCGTCCCGGATTCGGTATTAACAGAACCCTCTATCTATGACGAGAAAGTTTTAGAGAAGCTCGCAAAAGCTGCCGTGGATCTTCTAAGTGTCAAATACCAAGCTGCTTGGATGGAAACATTTAATGTGATGGGAGCAATGTTCGATGGCCTGAGATGGCGAGCGGATCCAATCCTAGGAAACGTTGTTAAAACCATCGGAGAATTACGTGGGAACGACTCATTTACCGGGAAGAAAGAGGCAGATGAGATCCTGGGAAAGGCTATTCGGGCTATGAGCCCTGAGAGTGTTCTTAACATTCTGCCGCTGAATTTGGCAAAGCCAAAAGCTGGAAAGCCAGGTCGAGCTTGGTTGCTTCCAATTTTGCGTGACTATGTTAGCAATACTAACTTGCAACACTTCAAGACTGAGTTTGTTCCACTCAGCGAGATGATGTTTCAGCGCGTCATCGACAATGGCGATGCTGAGAAGACGATGGAAATCAAGATTTTTGAAACTCTTGTCCAACAGATATGGGCGTTATTACCTGGATACTGCGACTTACCGCTTGACCTTACGGGGTCTTTTGATCAAGGCTTTGCCGAATTACTATCGAATCTTCTGTATAAGCAAGTTGAACTTCGTTCCGACGTGTGCAGAGCTCTTCAGACACTAGTGGATTCAAATAAGGCGATCGCAGCAATCGAGGGTGACGACGATCTCGTGTTGCAAAGTCAGGTTTCCAAGGCTGTAGCTCAGAAGAATCTTGAATATCTCTCTGCATTTGCTAGCAACATGCTTGCTGTGCTGTTCAATGTTTACAGTCAGACATTACCACAGTACAGAGGCTATATACTGCAATGCATAAACGCCTACTTGAGCATTGCTCCTTCGAAAGAGATTATGGAGACGTTTGAGAGAGTCACTACCATGTTGGAATCGTCTCTCACGGAATCAGCTGCACTAACTCAAGCCGAAAGACAAAAGCAGAAGGAGCAAAATGCTGCGGACAAGATGCCTCCTATGAGCCATACGCTTATGGACTTGGTCATCACAATCGCCATCTATCTACCCCGGGAGAGTTTCATTACTCTTTTCAAGATTTCATCTATCATCATAGTCATGGACACCGATCCACAATTGCAAAAGAAGGCATACAAGCTCATCCCACGCCTTGCAGAGTCGTCACTTGGTCAACAAGCTCTGAAGGAACGAAGCGCGGAACTTCAGCAGCTACTTGTTGATAGTAAAGATAAGGTGTCCGCTCCAGCTAGGAGAGACCGCTTGTCTGCCATCTCCATCCTCATCCCGTTCCTGCCAAACGACTCCTTACACTTCATTTTCACAATCCTCGGCGAAGTGATCATCTCATGCAAAGAAGTCAACGAGCGAGCGCGGACTGCAGCCTTCGATCTCCTGATTCTTATGGGCGAGAAGATGGTCTCGGCAGCCGGATCTTCAATCGACAACAGCAAAGTCCCCCACCTTCCAGACGACGCAGAACCTCGTATCGCCAGCCTCGAGGAATTCCTCACTATGGTTAGTGCCGGTCTTGCAGGTGGAGAAGCACACATGATTTCAGCCTCTATCACGGCTCTCACCCGAGTCCTCTACCATTTCCGCGAGTCGCTGGACAAAGAAGTGCTGTCCGAGCTCGTCGAGACACTGGATACTTTCCTCATGTCTAAGAACCGTGAGATAGTCCGCAGTGTCCTCGGTTTCGTCAAAGTCTGCGTTATCAGCTTGCCTACCGATCTAATGTTGCCGCGATTGCAAACTCTCATCCCTAATCTGATGGTATGGAGTCATGAACATAAGGCTCATTTCAAGGCCAAGGTCAAGCACATCCTTGAACGAATGATCCGACGATTCGGCGCCGATACTGTGAACAAGTATTGCCCAGAAGAAGACCGCAAACTAATCGCCAACATCCGCAAGACTCGCGAGCGAAATAAGAGGCATAAGGATGCAGCTAAGACGGCGGGCGCAGACGGAAGCGATGAGGAAGGCGCAGAACCACAGAATGTGAAGAGGAAGGGACGTTTCGAGAGCGAGTATGATGAAGCTGTTTACGGCAGCGACGATGATTCGGATGGCTCTGATGATTCGGATAACGAGGTGTTGGGCAAGAACAAGAAAGCGGCGAAGAAAGGTGGCAATACCTATATTGTTGAAGATGAAGAGGAACCGTTGGATCTGTTGGATCGCAAGGCTTTGGCTAACATCTCATCTACGAAGCCCCTCAAGCAAAGACAACCTGGCAAGAAGACGAAGGCAAAGGTTGACCTGGATGGCAAACTTTTGCTTGGCCAGGATAGTGACGACGATGATGATGCGATGATTCTTGATACCCCTGCAGAAGGTGAAGCGCAAGATACTGAGGGTGGTATTGGTGCTTATGTGAACGCTATCAAAGGTCGAGATGCGGTGCAGAGAGGACGAGGAGGTAGACTTAAGTTCTCAAACAAGAGAAGTAATGATGAGGACGACGAGATGGACGTCGATGAAGACGATGTCAAGGCGGTCAAAAAGAAGATTGCCGGCAACTCTAGAGATTCATTCCAGGGTGGCCGAGGCCGAGGTGGTCATAGAGGTTCTAGTGGTAAGGGAGGGATTGCTAGTGGTCGGAGAGGGCTGGGAGAGGAAAAGAGACATGGGCAGTCAGGGTCCAGGGGTGGCAGAGTTATGAAATCGCCGCGTGGAAAGAGCGGTCGTAGATAAAAGTCTTGAAAGCGCTTTGATGAAGGAGTACTGGATTCCTAAAATGGAAAGCATATTAAAGTCATTTATCACTTCGCTGCGGAATAATGAGGGTGGAGTCAAACTGAGTGAGGAAATTTTCACAGTGACTTCTGAATACAGGGCTTTGATCATCTTTGTTTTGAGAAGAGGCGCAAAAA